>Ga0078972_1000238_pt1 | contig 230394 bp, 214 predicted proteins | sample YelNatPaOPGAMG01_FD_67568 | JGI IMG/M metagenome (GOLD analysis project Ga0078972, IMG submission 67568) | Hot spring thermophilic microbial communities from Obsidian Pool, Yellowstone National Park, USA - OP-RAMG-01 (SPADES assembly) (version 2) | ecosystem: Environmental > Aquatic > Thermal... | reverse complement strand
AAGCGCGATGCCGCAATTCTGCGGAAAACCAGCGAGGCCGTGCGGCAGTACCTCAACGAGGAAAAGAAGAAGGCCCAAATAGAGCGGTACAAATTGCTTTTGGAAAATTTCCTGAAGCAGTAGTTCCCGGGGCTTTTCAAAGTTCTGAAGACCTCCACTCGAGATCCTTATCTTGGCTTGCCCTCAACCCCAGCCCTTTTCCCATCCAAGGGAGAAGGGAGCATTCGGTTCCCCTCTCCCGAAACTGGGAGAGGGGCTAGGGGTGAGGGAAACCAACAACGCGGGAAAGGGGCCAGGGGTGAGGGCAAGCAAGTTACCCGCTTTTGAAAAGCCCTGAGGGACGTTTATTCCCCATCCGTCAAGTGGTTCCAGAGCTTATCTTCGCTTGCCTGTCGGGACTTCAGATGCCAAAACCTCCCTTATCTTGCGGGCAAGGCCATCGGGTGTGAACGGCTTCTGGATGTAAGCCACTCCGGAATCCAGCACCCCATGGTTTACGATTGAATTGTCGGTGTATCCGGACATGTAAAGGACCTTCATCTTCGGGCGCCTGCGGAGGAGGTGTTCAGCCACTTCCGTGCCGCTCATTCCCGGCATGATAACGTCGGTTACCAGGATGTCGATTTCACCTTCGTAGCTTTCGGATACTTGGATGGCTTCTTCGCCGTTCGATGCTTCCAAAACGGTGTAGCCCCTGTCTATGAGGATTTCGTGCGCCAGCAGTCTTACGGTTTGCTCGTCTTCCACCAGCAGAACTGTTTCGGAGCCGTTAACCTCAGTCAGAATGGGTTCCGCCTGCTTCTGTTCGGCGACGGGGGCAGTTTTTGCCAGCGGCAGATAAACCTTCACGGTGGTCCCTTTTCCCACCTCGCTGTAAACCCAAACACTGCCCCTGTTTTGCTTAACTATTCCGTACACAGTGGAAAGCCCAAGTCCCGTGCCTTTGCCCTTTTCCTTCGTGGTGAAGAAGGGTTCAAAGATGTGCGGAAGGACGTCCGGGCTTATACCGCATCCCGTGTCGGTGATAGCTAGCATTGCATACTCGCCGGGAGTGGTGTCATGATGGCGCTGGCAGTAAGCTTCGTCGAGCCAAACTTTCGACGTTTCGATGGTGAGGTGGCCGCCTTGTGGCATGGCATCACGGGAGTTTACCACCAGGTTCATGATAATCTGCTCTATCTGCGATGGGTCTGCTGTGACCACGGCCTCCTTCAAAATGGTGGTAAGCACAATATCCTCGCCGATTATGCTTCGAAGCATTGGTTCAATTCCAGCGACTACCTCGTTAAGGCGGAGCGGCTTCGGCTCTACCACCTGCTTGCGGCTGAAGGCGAGAAGCTGTCGGGTAAGCGCGGAGGCTTTGTCAACCGAGTTTTGGATGTGCTCGACGTATTTTCGGTGCGGGTGTTCGCGGTCTAATTTGGAGGCAAGGATGTTCGCAAAGCCGCCGATGGCCGTTAGTATGTTGTTGAAGTCGTGTGCTATGCCGCCGGCCAGGCGGCCCACGGCTTCCATTTTCTGGGCCTGTTCAAGCTGTTGCTGGAGAACCAATTCCTCGCTTACGTCGCGCATTAAGAGCATGTAGCCTGTTAATTTCCCATCGTTGCTGTAGACCGGGGAAACGTTTACATCGGCGTGGTAGCGGCTTCCGTCGCTTTTCGAGCACAGCATTCTGCCGCCCCACGTTTTTTCTTGCTGAGCCTTCTCAACAGCCGCTTTGAAGGCTTTTTCATCGAGGTTTAGCTCGGTTGCGTGCCTGCCGATGACGTTTTGCCTGTCGAAGCCGGTAATCTTCTCGAAAGCAGGGTTTGCGTAGGCAACTTTCCATGCGGCGTCGGTGATGACGATGGCTTCGGCGGTGCTTTCGACGGCATGCGCCAGCTTCGAACGCTCTTCCTCGATTCGCTTTTGCTCTGTGATGTCTGTGCAGACCCCCACAACGTGCCACATGCCCGAACCAACGGGTTTTATGAACACATCTTCGTAAAGCCAGCGCAGTTGGCCGTCGTCTCCAATCCATCTGAACTGCTGGGAGTACATGCTTTGCCCGGACATCAGTGCCGAGCTGCTTGTTTTGTCCATTTGCAACTTATCTTCTTCAGGGATGTGCTCCCGAAAAGCTTCATTGTAGGTTTGGCCGTGTTTAACCTGCACTGGGAACACGCGCTGTGCCGCGGCTTCGTTGAAATCTCTCAGCTCCCATGCGAAGTCGACTCTCCTTTCGGAACTCACCATTGTAACGTTGGCGTGCCATATTCGGCACCGCACGCTTTGCAGGATTGCCTGAAGCTCCTCTTCAAGGCGCCTGCGGTTCATCACCTCCGCCTGAAGCTGTGAAACGAGGATTTCGAGCTGTGCGGTGCGGTGTGCCAGATGTGCACTTGCCTCACGGAGGGCGTTTTCGGCCTGCTTAAGTGTTGTGACATCGGCAATGCTAACTATCAAAAACTGTTTTCTTTCAAGGAGGATCGGTATGGTGGATTTTAGCACCGTTACAGTTTGGCCATCGGGTTTCGAGAAGGTACATTCCACGGCCTCGCTCTGGAACTTGCAGTTTTGATCGCAGGGTTCTTCGCCGCGTTTGTTGCACAGGGGTTTGCCGCAGAGTTTGCCCACCAGCTCCTCTTTCGGGAGGCCGAGCAGTTTTACGGCTGTGTCGTTGGCATCGACCACCGTATTTGTGCTCAGGTCGATAAGCAACAAACCGGTTTGAGCTTTCTCGAAAAGCGTGTGGTAGCGCAGTTCGCTTTCCTGGAGGCGCTTTTCAGCGCGGCCGAGCGCGGTAAGCATGTTGTTTATTGATTGGGCCAGAGAGCCCACCTCATCTCGGCCCATGTTCGGTATCAGAGGTTTGGCTGTTGCGGCTGTTGCTAGGGCATTCACCTGCTTGCTGAGAAGTGCAATCCGGTTCAGCACAAGCCTGTTGAGCATCCAGATTATCGAAGCGCCGGTCAGCATCAACATTAAGCCGATGCTTGCGGACATACAGCGTTTGGTCCACAGCATTTGCGCGTGAACAGCGCGCGGTACGGTTACGCGGACTACGGCGCACGGCTTTCCGTAAATGTCTTTTATCAGTGCGTAAGCTCTCATTAAGTTGCGGTTGAGCGGCAGAACAACCGAGTCGGCCTCCAAAAGCTGTGGGGCTACCTGCTGTAGGTCGGCGGGAGGGCTTGCGGCAGACCACGGGTTTATTTCAACATCCATGTATGTTTTTCTGCGTATGCGCTGAACAATCTGTGCATCGAGATACCGCCCCATTACCAAAGCGCCGCGTATGGGGCCTTTGCGCAAGCTTGTGGTTATGGGTCTTGAGGCAATGGCAAGAAGCCCTTCGGGTGTTGAAACAATCCCGCGAACACAACTGTTAACCGATTTATGGCTGACGAGTTTGCCGCCGCGCTTTAAGTGTTTGAGGATTTCCGGATGAGGGTCACTCAGTTTGCCCCGCTTTTCATCGAAGAGTTTGGCGTATACGACCGTGCCGTCGCTTCGAACAAGGGCAATGAGGTTCAGGTTGTTTAGCATGTAAGTATCTGGCAAGAGGTTGGTCTGGATATATTCTGGGTTTGGGTTTTGGACAAATTGGTAAGAGCCGTACCAAGCGGTCCAATCCGCCGCGAGACCATCCACTTTTTCAAACTCGTCGCGGAGGGCTTCAACGGCTTGCTCGAGTTTGAGCCGTCCATCTCGCTGTTCAATTTTGGCAAAGCCGCTTTCCACCGCGGTGCTGGATATCCAAAAAAGAACCCACAGGGAAAAGGCTGTAACCGTTGTTACTGCTAGTGCAATTTTAGCTCGGACTGACATTTGTGTTGCCTCCTCAGAGCTGGAGCTGGCGCCGTGCGAACTGACTGGCGTTATCTGTAAAAAATATCGACCGAATTCGCGGTTTCTATAAGTGCTTCGAACCTTTCAGCAAAGCTTTGTTCGAAGGAGCGTTCTTCGCGGCTGTCGAAAGGCAGTAAGGATGATTTTTTGCAAGGCAGGAAGTTTTGGCGTTGAATTAGCGGCTTCGCCAAAACTTCTTGGAAGGATGGGTTTAACACATGAATTCTCAACGGCCCGATTACAAACTGGCAGTTATCGGCGGCGGCAGTGGGTTTGTGCTGTGCGTTCTGCAGGGGATTGCGGAATACGCCGAGCGCTGGCGCGGCGCGGGTGTGAATATCATTGTTTCGCTGTTCGACATCCGCCCCGAAGCCGCACAGCGGTGGGTCGCTTACGGTGAAGTGGTTGGCAGGAAGCTTGGCATTCCGATGACGGTGGAGTGCAGTGATTCTCGGGAGCAGGCTCTTGCCGATGCCGATGTTGTTATGTTTTCCGTTGGCTTCCGCGAAGCCGCGGAGCTGGCGGGGCAGATGCGCCAGCGCTTTGGTTTCGATCTTCATTCGATACACGACGGTCCGCCTGCGTTTGCGTTTTCCGCCAAGGTGTGGCCGTTTTGCGCCGAGCTGGCCGAAGAGATCGCGAGGCTGGCTCCAAGTTCGCTTACGCTGGTTCTTCCCAACCCGACGGATGTGCTCGCCGAGGCGATGAGCAGGTACAGCGGAATCGATGCCGCTGGTTTTTGTGTTGAGGTTGAGCACCTGCGCGACCACTTGGCTTTCTACTTTGGATATTCCACAGATGAAATCGTGCTTCACCATGCCGGCGTGAACCACGATGGTTGGGTGCTGCAGTTCAACATTCGGGGTGAAGACGGTTACGCACTTCTGCACGAAAGGATTTTGGCCCTGCCGGAGCATCCGCAGTTTCATCCGGGGAACTTTGGGATGGTTTCTATCTACCGCGCCACCGGCTACCTCCGCTCTTCGGCTTATCACAATTGGCCCATGCAAACCCCCCGCTATGAGGGCCCCAGAACCTGGGAGGAGTTTACTGTTTCCGCCGAGGATGGAAAGGCCGCGTTAGAGCGTGCCGTTGCCGCGGGCGAGCTGTTGAACATTCCCGCGGATTTGCACCCGGAACGCCGGGTTGTGAAGTATCTGGGCACGGGTAGGGCGGTTTCGCGCTTGATGCTGGCTCGGGCAACTGGTTCTCCCGAGGTTGTTCCGCTTCAGGTGCCGAATGCAGGCGCGGTTGCCAACTTCCCGCCCGACGTTCGCGTGGAAGTGCCGGCCGTGGTCCTTAAGTCGATGGTTATCCCCATGGCGGTTGGTGAGGTGCCGGAGTGGCTCGGCGGCACAACAAGGCTTCTTGCGCTGCAGAGAAAGCTCCATGCGGAGTATCTGATTTCCGGAAGCAAGGACAGCCTGGTTCAGGCTTTGTTGACACTGCCCACGGTGGCCCCTATAAATGTGCTTATGGAATACGCCGACGTGGTGCACAGCCTGCGCAGGTAAGGGATTGGGGTGGAGCGCGGCAGCATGCCTCGTGAAGCTTACAGTATTGATGCGCTTGCAAATCTGATTTCAGAGTGGCTGCGCGATGAGGATGTTGAGCAGATAACCTTTGCTAGCGCGGCTCCGGATTCGCGTGCGCCTGTTGCGGCTGTAAGAAGCAACGGTGAAATTCGGTTTGAGGGATTAAGTGCGGAAGAGGATGCTATGTCGTCGGACCCGGAGTCGCTTATCAGGCATCTTCTTGGCCAAGGCCTTACGCTGGTGTCGGCGCGAACGGCTTCCACTGTTACGCGCGTGGAGCTTGTTGAGGGCAGACTGAAACTGCGGCGCGAAGCTTTGCATGCGGTTGAGGAGGCCTTTCCCAAAGCCGAAGAGCAAACCGGACCCGTGTGTTTGCCCCAGGCCCATGCCTTGTTGCACGCCATCGGAATCGCAACCCAGGATGGGCGCATACGCGCCGACAGGGCCAGGAAATACGCTCAGGTCAACAGGTTTGTGGACCTTGTGTCCGACTATATTGCCGAGATAAGCGCCAAGCGGCCCATTCACATTCTGGATGCGGGTTGCGGTAAGTCCTATCTCTCTTTTGTTTTGTACTACTACCTGCGCGAGGTGCTTCAGCGCGATTGTTACATTGTTGGGATTGATGTAAACCCCGACCGCGTGCGGGACGCGGAGCAGATCCGGCGGAAGCTGGGCTATGAGCATATGGAGTTTCGGTGCGGTTCCATAAAAAGCTACCGTCCGAAACAGCCTTTGGATATGCTGCTCAGTTTGCATGCCTGCGACACCGCCACAGATGAGGCAATAGCGGTTGGGCTTTCTTTGAACGCAAGGCTGATTTTTCTTGTGCCGTGCTGTCAGCACGAACTGCTTTCGCAGATTAAGGACAATCCACTGCGTTCCATCACTCGGCATCCGATTTACCGCGCCAGGCTTGCGGATCTGCTTACGGATGCACTGCGCACGTGTGCGCTGGAGGCCGCCGGGTACGAGGTAAGCGTTGTGGAGTATGTATCTCCGCTGGATACGCCGAAGAACCTGATGATTAGGGCGAAGAAGGTCGGCGGGCGCAATCCGGCGGCTTTGGCGCGGTACCGAGAGCTGACCGCTATGTTTGGTGTATCCCCATCGCTTCAGGAGATGGTTCCCTGGCTCAAGGAGGGTTCTTTGAAGGGCCGTTGAGATTATCTGCAGGCGTTTTGAAGGAGGCGCTTTCTGGTGGCACTTACCGCCGGCAAGCAAGAAGTTTTGACAAACCGGCAAGAAGATGAACGCTGGAGCTTCCCGGCAGTGGTTACAGCCGCAGGTTTGGGAACAAGGATGCGCCCGCTGACGCACGCTGTGCAGAAAGAGCTTCTGCCATTGGGTGCAAAGCCTGTTCTGCACAGGGTTTTGGATGAAATCGCCGCGGCCGGGCTGACAGATGTTGCCGTTGTGGTAAGTCCTCGCAGGCCGGCTGTGAGGGAGTATTTGGAGAACCAGGAGCTTCCACTGCGCATCACTTTTGTGCACCAAATTGCGCCGCACGGGTTGGGAGATGCTGTGCGCTGTGCCAGATATTTCGTTGGCGACCGGCCTTTTTTGGTTGCCCTTGGTGATTGTTTGATTTGGTCAGAGCGTTTGGGCGAGCCGGTTCGCAGGCTGGTGGATGCGGCCGTGGAGCTTTGGCAGAAGAGGTGCGCTGAAACCGGCGGTGAGCATCAGCGGGCCTCTTTTTCGTGCGTTTTGTGCGAGGACGTTCCGGCGAGCGAGGTGTCGAAGTACGGTGTGCTGGCTCCTTCAGGAACCGGGGAGCGTTTCGAGATTTTGGACGTGGTGGAGAAGCCAGAGCCTGATTCAGCGCCGAGCAACACCGTAATCGCCGGGAGATATGTGTTCACGCCGAGTCTCTTTCGGTATTTGGAGCACGCGGCCATCGATGGGAAAGGAGAGCTGCTGCTTTCTGACGCTATACGCCTTATGGCGCGGGATGGTGTGCCCTGCATTGGTGTGCGCCTTAGGAGCGGCGAACGCCGCGTTGATATAGGGGGTCTTAAGTCTTACCTAGAAGCTTTCAAGCTTTATGCGGATTTGGATTTGGCGTTTTATCGGTAGCGCCCAATGACAATAGCTTAAAGAACGGAGGGTTAAGCGTGAAGGCGGTTGTTACCGGAGGTGCCGGGTTTATCGGTTCTCATTTGTGCGAGGCCCTGCTGGCGGCTGGGTACGAGGTGCTGTGCGTGGACAATCTTTTGACGGGTGATCGCAGCAACATAGCCCATTTGGAGGGCCGCCGCGACTTTCGATTTTTGCAACATGATGTGGTGGAGCCGCTTTTCATCGAGGGTGACTTGTATTTCCACTTGGCGAGTCCCGCCAGCCCCGTGGGTTACAGAACCTACCCGGTGGAGACGCTTTTGGTGAACTCTGTTGGGACGCGGAACCTGCTTGAGTGTGCTCGCAAGGTGGGAGGCAAGTTCCTGATGGCATCCACATCCGAAGCCTACGGGGACCCGCTTGTGCATCCGCAGTCCGAAGATTACTGGGGGAATGTAAACCCGGTGGGCGTGCGCGCCTGCTACGATGAAAGCAAGCGGTTTGGCGAAGCAATAACCATGGAGTACGTCCGCACGTACGACTTGGATGCCCGTATCATCCGGATTTTCAACACCTACGGGCCCAGGAACAAGGCGGATGACGGCCGCGTGGTTCCAACTTTCATTTCCCAGGCCCTGAAGGGAGAGCCAATCACGGTTTACGGCGACGGCTCTCAAACGCGCAGTTTCTGCTATGTTTCGGATTTGGTTGAGGGTATAATGCTTGCCATGCTCACCGTTGGAACCAAGGGTGAGGTAATCAACCTTGGTAACCCGGCTGAGTACACCATACTGCAGTTTGCCGAACTTATAAAAGCGCTGTGCGATTCACCTTCGCCGGTGCAGTTGCTGCCGCTTCCCCCTTCCAGGCAGGGCGATCCGATGCGGCGCAGGCCGGACATCAGCAAGGCGAGGAGACTTCTAGGCTGGGCGCCAAAAGTTTCTGTGGAGGAGGGTTTGAGGCGCACTGTTGAATGGTATAAGCAACAGGGGATATCCTGATTGCGTTTGCCGATGCGGCCGGTCTTTGTTTTTGGGCAGTTTTCTTTCGGTTGGTGAAGCAGCGGTTGCATTGTTAGGCTTCGCAGACGCTTGAGGTTGAGCTTCTGAGCGGTTTCCGTTGGTCGTTTTGCCGTTTTTGAGATGGACTCTTTTTTCTTTAAAGCTTTTAAGGGAGGGATGTAAATGTACGCAGTGATAATGGCAGGGGGGGCCGGCACGCGTTTGTGGCCGATATCGCGGGAGGCGCGCCCCAAACAGCTCCATGCCTTGGTAACTAACAAGCCCATGATTCGTGAAACCGTTGATAGACTTGTGCCGCTTGTTAGCCTGGAGGACGTGTTTGTGATAACCAGTGCGGCGCACCGAGCGCAGGTGTGCGAACTGCTGGCGGATGTGCCCAGCGAGAACATCGTTGGCGAGCCTTTCCCTTTGGGAACTATGCTGGCGGTGGGATTGGCGGCCGTTATGGTTGCCAAGCGAGACCCTCAGGCAACGATGCTGGTGGCTTGGTCGGACAGCCACATATCCGAGCCTGAGAACTACTTTGCGTCTTTGCTTTTGGCTTCCCGCGCTTGCCAGGTTGCCGACGGTGTTATCATAGGTGTTAAGCCCACGTTTCCGGCCACCGGTTACGGTTACATCTTGATGGGCGACGAAGTTGTGGAACTGCACCCGGAGCGCGTGTACTGGATCGACCGCTTTATCGAGAAGCCGGATTTGGAAACCGCAAAGCGCTTTGTTAGACGGTGGGGATACCTTTGGAACCCGGGCATATCCGTGTGGCGCGTGGATAAGCTTCTCGGCTTGTACAAGCGCCTGCGTCCGAGGGACTACGAGGCTTTGATGGCAGTTCAGCCTTACTTGAACACACCTGAGCAAAACGATGCAATCGCCAGAGAGCTTGGCAGTTTGGAGAAAATAGCCATTGACTATGCTATATATGAAAAGGCCGAGCGGCTTGCCGTGGTGCCTGCCGACCTTGGGTGGTCCGATATAGGCACCTGGGCGTCTCTTAAAGACGCTTTGGAGAACAACTGCGGAACGAACTACGTGCGCGGCGAGCACGTGGGGTTGTTCACTGAAAACTGCTTGGTGTTGGGTCACGACCGCTTGATTGCAACCCTTGGGGTTTCGGATTTGGTTATTGTTGATGCCGGCGATTGCATTTTGGTGGCCCACCGCGACCGCTCGCAAGAGGTGAAGGATCTGGTGGAACTTCTCAGGAAATGCGGCAAGGAGCAGTACCTCTGATTTGGGCTCTTCTGCGTCAGTGGGAACTTGTTTTCGGCGGGGTTGTGGCGGCGTCACTGCTGTTTGCCGCCGTTGCCGCCCCGTGGATTGCTCCGTATCATTATGCCGTTCAGGATACGCGCCCCGGGCACCAGAACGCTCCGCCGTCGTCGGCGCATCTGCTTGGAACGGATGACCTGGGGCGCGATGTGTTCAGCAGACTGCTTTACGGCGCCAGGGTGTCTCTGGCCGTTGCTTTTGGGGTTCAAATTTTGGATCTTTTAGTGGGGGTGACGCTTGGCCTTTTATCCGGATACTACGGGGGTAGGTTGGACCAGGTGCTAATGCGCGTTACCGACGCAATGTTTGCATTTCCGGACCTGCTTTTGGCAATACTGATTATGGCGATAGCGCCTCCAAGCCTGCTGAACGTTTTTGTTGCCCTGGGTGTTGTGAGCTGGCCGTCGATGGCGAGGTTGGTGCGCGGCCAAACCATGGCTCTGCGCAACCGAGAGTTTGTTGAAGCGGCCCGCGCGCTGGGGGCATCGGATGCTCGCATTATATTCCGGCACATCTTGCCAAATCTCTTGGGGCCTGTTGCTGTTGCGGTGGCCACCGGAACCGCATCCATCATTCTGGCGGAATCCACCCTCAGCTTCCTCGGCATAGGTGTACAGCCGCCCTACCCATCTTGGGGTTCGATGATAAGCACCGGTATGGCATCTTTCCGAAGTTATCCACTTCAGGTAATCATCCCGGCGGTTACGCTTGCAACCGCTGTTTTGGCGTTCAACCTCCTTGCCGATGGCTTGCGGGACCGCTTGGACCCGAAGATGCGCGGTGTGTGATGTTGCCTCCTTTGCTTGCTGTAGAAGACCTGCATGTTTTGTTCCGCACGCCCGCCGGTGTGGTGCATGCGGTGAACGGGGTTAGCTTCGAGTTGGCCCAAGGCGAGGCTTTGGGGTTGGTTGGCGAATCCGGGTGCGGAAAGAGCGTTACGGCGCTCTCTATTGTGCGGTTGTTGCCCATGCCCCCCGCCGAGATAACGCGCGGCTCGGTGAGGTTTAACGGGGAGGAGCTGTTAACCGCGCCCCAAAGCAGGATGCGCCAGATTCGCGGCGGCGAAATCGCCATGGTTTTCCAGGACCCCATGACCTCGCTGAACCCGGTTATGACTGTGGGAAGCCAGATTGCAGAAGCACTTTTGCTCCACAGAACGCGAAGTCGGAAGGAGGCATGGGCTCTTGCTGTTGAAGCATTAGAGCGCGTGCACATACCCGACGCCGTTCATCGCGCGCGCGATTATCCGCATACTTTCAGCGGCGGTATGCGTCAGCGTGTTATGTTGGCAATGGCTGTTGCATCTAGACCGCGGCTGCTTATCGCCGATGAGCCAACAACCGCTTTGGACGTTACGCTGCAGGCAGAGATACTCGAGCTTCTGCAGGAGCTGAGGAGAGAGTACGAGCTTTCCATAGTGCTTATAACGCATGACCTGGCTGTGGTATCTCAGTTTTGCGATACCGTGGCCGTTATGTATGCCGGAAAGATAGTGGAGTGGGCTCCGGCCGAGATGCTTTTTGGGTCTCCCATGCATCCATACACGGTTGGGCTTCTCGAGTCGCTTCCGGAGGCAGCTTTCCGCCGCGGAGGCATGGGTAAGGGGAGCAGGAGGATGTCTTCCATACCGGGTGCTCCGCCCGATTCCACGCGCATTCCGTCCGGTTGCGCTTTTCATCCGCGCTGCAGGCACGTGATGGAGGTTTGCAGAATCTCGGAACCGCCAGCGTTTCGAACAGCACCTAAGAGATGGGTGCGGTGCTGGCTTTATGCGCCTGAATCCGAGGGGTAGAATGTTTGCGGCAGTGCACCCGTTTTGGAAAAATTTGCCCGAGAGTGATGGCCGGTATTAGGTTTGATGCGGTAGGTATTTGCGCTTCGATGTCGTATAAAATTAACAGCCGGAGGTAATCTTATGAACCCTAGAAATGCCAGAATCGTTCTTTTGACAGTTGCGGCGATAGCGGTGCTGTTGATCGGCCGAGCGTGGCTTCGGGCCAGAAACAACTACCGCATGCTGATGGATATGCAGAGCAAAGATCCCGCGGTTAGGCTTGCCGCGGTTAAGGGCCTTATGCCTCCAGAGCGGCTGGTGGACATAGTTTTGGCTTATCCTATGCGTATTGTGGAGAAGAAGACTGAGACCGGGCGCCGTCTGGAGGTTCTTGAGGCTGACAACAGCGTGCGAATCGCCGCCGTTGATGCTGTTGCTGAGGCGGCCAAGGACCCAGCGCTTCAAAAGGATTGCATCAAGGCGCTTATCGGCCTTTTGAAAAGCGTGGACCGAGAGGCAACCGACCCTTCTCAGAAGGTGAAAGATGCTGAAAAAGCCCCCAGAGAGAAGGCGTGGAAGTACCTGGGTGCGATCGGTGAGCCTGCCATCCCGTATCTTTTGGAGGCGCTGCGCGATCCAAGCGGTAGCGTGCGTGATGGGGCTGTGGAGGCGCTGGGCATAATCGGCACGCCAACCTTACCCGGGCTTCTGGTTGCCTTCCGAGACAGGGACCGCAGAGACAAAGCTCAAGCGGCTTTGGACAAGCTGAAAAGGCCGGCGGTTGAGCCGATCATTCCGCTTCTGAAAACCCGCATTCCCAAAGATGAGGGCTTTCCTGTAAACGTTGCCTCTCTCTTGGGAAGTATTGACGACTCGCGAGCAGTGCCAGAGCTTCTTGAGCAGATGAACGATGTGAAAGTTCCGGGTCTGCGCCGGCAGGTTGTGCGCAGTTTAACCGCCATTGCCGATAAACGGGCCACTATTCCGGTGCTGAAGCTTTCCTACGAAGACCCGCAGATGGTGCTGGAGTGCATAACGGCTTTCGGCGAGTTTAAGGACCCGCGAGCTGTGCCCAGGTTGGTTGAACTGCTCAGCCATTTGGATGCGGAGGTGCCGCCTGCGGCCGTTGGTGCACTGCACAAGATAGGCGCGGCGTCCATACCGGCGCTGCTGGTGGCCGCGAAAGACCGGGATGTTCAGCGCAGGGCGAACGCCATTTTGGCACTGGGAGCGATTGGCGGTCCGCAGACTGTTCCGGTTTTGATGTCGGCTGTGAGTGATCCAAATCCGGAAGTGAGATACGCGGCTGTGGTGGGTCTCGGCAAGCTTAAGGGGAATGATGCGGTTCGCGCAACGCCGCTGTTGGTGGCTCGGTTCCGGGACGAGGGCAAGATAGCCAGCGCGGCGGCGGACTCTGTGCTTTCGCTGGTCGAGAATATGCCGGATGAGCAGGCCGGGCTGATTGCCGCAATTCTCAAGCCGCTTGTGGACGCTATCGGCTCCCCGAACGGCGACTTAACCTCCGTTTATTACGCCTCCCGCGTTTTGGCGCGGATAGGAGAAAAGGCGGTTCCCGTTTTGAGGTCGGAGCTTAGAAGCCCATCTCCGTGGCGGCGCAAGTGGGCGGCGCTTACGCTGGGAGACATGGCCGATAAGCTTGCGGCACAGAAGGCCGCTTCGGATTTGCGCGGCCTGCTTGCGGATAAAGACGCCGACGTTCGGTGGGCGGCCGGCAAGGCCCTGCAGAAGATGGGCTTGGTGCCTCAGCAGGTGGCGGCGGCGAGGTGAGCCCGCATCCCATAGCTTGAGTTCCCGCTCTGCGGCCTTAAACCGGTGCTTTTAACGCCAATGTGCGCCAATAGTGTTCTTTGTCTTGATTAAGATATACCCAGGGGGGTATAATAAAAGTGGCGCCGCGGAATGTTCTCTTCCCGGCGGATAAAAAGAAACAGATTTTCAGGAGGATGAAGCGATGAGCAAGGCTTTAGAGGTAAGCGAGGCAACCTTCGATAAGGAGGTTCTTCAGTCGAATACACCGGTTCTGGTTGACTTTTGGGCTCCGTGGTGCGGGCCCTGCAGGATGATCGCGCCGACGGTGGATGCGATAGCTGAGGAGTATGCCGGCAAGTTGAAAGTTGTGAAAATCAACACGGATGACAATCCAGAGTTGGCGGGAAGATACGGCGTTATGTCCATACCCACGCTGATGCTTTTCGTCGGCGGCAAGCCTGTGGATCAGGTTATAGGGGTTCAGCCGAAAGACGCCATCACTCAGCGGATTGAAAGGCATCTTTGAGGAGTTAACTTTGCTGCCTTTAGATGCGTCAATATAAAGGAGGTGCATTACAGCGATTTGGAAGCCTGGCATAGCTAAAAAGAAGAGTTGCCATCGGTGGGAGGAGATATGCGCTTAAGCTTGGTGCGTTTTTTGATGCTGGTCTGCTTCTTGGTTGTTCCTGCGTTTGGTGGAGCAGAACCACCACCGATAGAGGCATTTGTCGCGCCAGGGCTTCAAGACCTGCGGTTTACCGTCCAGGTGAAATTTGCCGACAACAAGGCTTTAGCAAAGGTTGGTAAGGATTTCGCCAACTCGTACCGGGTAAAGACCATGAGGGTGGTTTACAAAGACCCGGGTATGATGCGCACGGAGCTCCAAGCAGGGCCGCTTACAATGGTTTACGTTATGAACGGCAACCAGAAGAGTTGGGCTGTGGGCGCGATTAAAGGCAGCAAGGATGTAAGCAAAAAGCCCACCCAAAAACAGGGGCTGATGGATTTTGGGTTGCTGACCAAAGCCCAGTTGGCCGATTACAACTCCAGGTTTGTGCGAACAGAACGGGTGGGCAATGTGGTGGCATATGTTTACGAACTGCGCTTTAAGGAGCCAACGGAGAATGTGCGCCGCCTGGTATGGGTGGATCCGGAGAAGAAGGTTATGCTTAAGCGGCAGGTTTTTGGGCGCGACGATCGCCTCAAGGTGGAGTACAGGTACGAGGCTCCAAAGCGAGTCGCGGATAATATTTGGGTTCCCACAGTTATAAGGGTGTACAACGCCGAGGGACAGCTCGGCGCGGTTAGCAATATGGTTGCCACCAGAGTAAACACAGGGGTTTCGCTTGACGAATTCCGCATTTAAGGGTTTCTACCGGGGCAAGGGGCTTTTGTTGGCCCCTTGCTTTTTATTTTTTGTGTCAAAATGGAACAAACTCTGTTCCCCCACGGAACGAAATACGGCGCAGGTCTCACGGAAAGATACCTCCACACAGCCCGATGTGGGTTTACAAAAGGGGTTTTGGGGCTTTTCAGGCCTTTATTTTTGCTTTGCGGGTGGCAAAAAGGCCACATTTTTCGGTTTTTGGAAGTTTTAAGCTGAAATCCGCGGTTTCGGGCACGCGATTTGCTTTGTTTCGAAAAAGCGCAGGGGAATTGCGTTTCAGCGTCCTCTGCAGGTAAGCGTTCGATTACGGCAACCGCAAGGTTGTCTGGTAAGGGAGATAAAATGCGTGCTGCCATGGAAGCCGTGGAGCTTGTGGATATCTTGGATCGCGATGAAGAATATCTCGGCCAAGATGATAACAACACCGAATCTTCCGCTTTCGAGGACGGAGAGCCCGAAGTTGAAGGGCGTTTGTTCGAGAGAGAGGAAGAAACCCGCCGTCTCCCAAGTTCGGTGAAGAGCTTCTTCAAGCGCGCGGGGCGGTACAGGCTGCTCACTCTCGAAGAAGAGCTGGAATTGGGTCGCAGGGTGAAGCAGGGAGACCCCGTCGCCAGGAGGATCTTGATAGAGTCTAATTTGCGCTTGGTTGTAAGCATTGCCCTGAGGTATGCATCGCCCCGGTTGCCTTTGGAGGATGCTCTTCAGGAAGGTTGCATTGGGCTTATACAAGCCGTTGAGAAATACGACTATACAAAAGGTTTTCGATTCAGCACTTATGCCACTTGGTGGATTTGGCAGGCTATCACAAGGGCCTTGGGCGAAAAGGGAAGAACCATACGCCTGCCTTTGGATGTTTTGGGCCTAGTACGCAAAATGGAATACGCTGCAGACGCCCTCACCCAAACATTGGGGAGGCCCCCAACCCCCTCCGAGCTTGCAGATGCATTGGGAATGCCGGAGTCGCGCGTTTGCGTTCTGCTTCGGGCAACCGCAGATCCCATTTCGCTGGAAACCCCTGTTGGAGAGGACGACGTTACGATTGCAGATATGGTTGCTTCGCACGAACCTTTGGCTTCCGAGACTGTTGTGCGCCGTTTGATCAAGCGCGAGGAGGTGGAGGCCATGCTGCAGAGGCTGTCTCCGAGGGAGCGCGAGGTGCTGGAACTGCGGTACGGCCTGAACGGTGGTAGGCCTTTGACCCTTAAGGAGGTGGCCAGCCGCTTCCGCGTAAGCCGCGAGCGAATCCGCCAGATTGAAAACCAGGCTATAGACCGTTTGCGAAGCAGTGCATCCCGCTTTAAGAGGGATGAGTGAATATCTTTTGCCGCATCTGCCTTCCGGTTCAACTTGCCGGGGGTGAGCGGTCTTGATTTGGAACAGCCAGCGCCGATGTTTCGGTGTTGGCTGTTTTGTTTTTCAGATTGCGGGGATGCGATTTCTGGGGGTCGACTCCGCGGCCGTTGAGCCTGGTAGAGGTAGTTTTGTGAATTGCGTGGTATACTTACTTTGCGGAAAGCTATTTCTTTAAGAAAAACAGGCAGGCCTATGATATCCACAAACGTAACCCAAATGCATTTGGCTCGAAAGGGGTTTGTGACCGACCAGATGCGGGCGGTAGCCGAGCAGGAAGGTTTGGACCCGGAGTTTGTTCGCTCGGAGGTGGCCCGCGGCCGCATGATAATCCCCTGCAACGTGAACCACAGCGCCCTGAAGCCGATAGGCATAGGAATCAACTGCCGCTGTAAGGTGAATGCTAATATCGGCAGTTCCCCTGTTGCCTGCGATCCGGAAGCGGAACTGCGCAAGCTGGAGGTTGCGCTTAAGTACGGAGCCGATACCGTTATGGATTTGAGCACCGGCGGCGATATCAACGCTATCCGAGAGGCAATAATAGCTAACAGCCCCGTTCCGGTTGGCACGGTGCCTATTTACCAGGCGTTTGCAAGCGCAGGCGATGTCCTCAGTCTAACGGCTGACGATCTTTTGGGCGTTGTTGAGCTGCAGGCCCAGCAGGGCGTGGACTACATGACCATACACGCTGGCATTCTGCGGGAGTTTCTACCGTTGGTTCGGAAGCGCATCACGGGCATAGTTAGCCGCGGCGGCTCTATCCTTGCATGCTGGATGACGGTTCACCAACAGCAGAACCCCTTCTATACCCACTTCGACAAGCTTCTGGATATATGCGCCCGATACGATGTGGCGATAAGCCTTGGCGACGGCCTGCGCCCCGGGTGCCTGGCCGACGCCAGCGACGAGGCGCAGTTCGCAGAGCTGGAGGTTCTGGGTGAGCTTACGAGAAGGGCTTGGGAGAAGGATGTTCAGGTGATGGTTGAGGGGCCGGGCCATGTTCCGCTTGACCAGATACCCATGAACGTGCAGAAGCAGATGGAGATATGCAACGAGGCGCCGTTTTATGTGCTTGGTCCCCTGGTTACCGATGTTGCCCCGGGCTACGACCACATAACTGCGGCTATTGGAGCCGCGGTGGCTGGGTTTGCCGGCGCTTCTATGATATGCTATGTAACGCCGAAGGAACACCTGGGTTTGCCGGACCTGGAGGACGTGAAACAGGGGTTGATAGCGGCCAGAATAGCCGCCCATGCGGCGGATGTGGCGCGCAATCGGCCCGGCGCGCGCCGCTGGGATGATGAGCTGTCGCGCGCCAGATTTGCGTTTCAGTGGGAGCGCCAGTTCGAGTTGGCCATCGATCCCGAAACGGCAAGGAGTGTGCGCAAATCTTCTCTGCCCGAGGGGGAATACGAGCGCGGACGGTTCTGCTCCATGTGCGGCCCCGGGTTGTGCGCCATGCGCCTCTCTCAAGACGCGGTTGGTGCGGAGAAAGCCGGGCAGGCTTCGGAGTGAGAAGGCCCCTTTGACATAGCGAAAGGCGGAAACAATGTCTGAATTGGGACAAGAGTTCGGTGGGCCGGTGCAGGCGCCGACAAAGCCCGCCGGCGAGCGAAGGCCCAAACCGGAGTGGCTTAAGGTGCGCGCTCCAGGCGGGTCAAACTACCGCCGTTTGGCCAATTTGGTCCGAACGCAGAGGCTCCACACCGTGTGCGAAAGCGCCCGGTGCCCGAACATCGGCGAGTGCTGGGAGCGCGGCACGGCCACCTTCATGATTTTGGGCAACATTTGCACCCGGAGCTGTGGGTTCTGCGCCGTCAAAACTGGGAGGCCGACCGAGCTTGATACCTCGGAGCCGGAGCGCGTGGCGGAAGCCGTCAGCCAGATGAATATATCGCATGCAGTTGTCACCTCGGTGAACAGGGACGAGTTGAAGGACGGCGGCGCAGAGATCTTCCGGAGAACCATATTGGCAATCAGGGAGCGGACCCCACATGTGACGGTTGAAGTTTTGATTCCGGACTTTAAAGGCAGCCGCGAGGCGCTTGCCGCTGTGATGTCTGCAAAGCCGGATGTGCTGAACCACAACGTGGAGACCGTTCCCCGCCTTTACAGGCGTGTTCGTCCTCAGGCTAAGTACCACCGATCTCTGCAGATTTTGGAGTGGGCTAAAGAGATGGACTCGGATGTGCTTACGAAATCCGGATTGATGGTTGGCCTCGGTGAGGAGTACGAGGAGGTTCTCCAGGTGATGCGCGATTTGGTGGACGTGGGCTGTGACATACTCACGGTTGGCCAGTATTTGCAGCCCACCCGCGACCATCTGCCCGTGGAGCGGTACTGGACGCCTGAGGAGTTCGCCGCACTGAGGCGCGATGGGCTCCGCATAGGCTTTCGGCATGTTGAGTCGGGACCGCTGGTTCGCAGTTCATACCACGCCGAAAGCCAAACGGTTTTGCTTCCGAAGAAGCAGGCTCTGTGAGCATCAAGAAGCTTTGCCGGGCAGGCACATAACGAAGGCAAAGCTTCTTTTTGTGCGCGCTTGGTAGCTTTGGATTGGCCTATGGGAGTGCGGTTTTATCTTTCTTGTGCGCTGGTGGTTTTGGCTTGTTCGATGGCGCAGGAGCGGGGTCAGCCTGGGCATCGGGGGGTTTTGCCAAACCAAAAGGAGTCGGTTGAACAGCAAAGCTTCTCGATGGTGATAGATAGCTGCCGGTACCCCAATAGTGCTTCGGCCAGGCAGGCGTGGACTCCCGGCGTTCCATCTCCGCCTGTGCAGGCTGCGCGGGATGGCTTGATTCTGCCGTGCCCGTTTGCGCAGAAGGTCGAGCGGTTTGCTTGGGACCGCCAGTTTTCTTCCGATCTTTCTTCTTACGACTCCTTCAGCGTGAAGCTTCAGGTTGGCAATCCCTCTGCGGTTAGTTACTTCACGCTGTACTTCGGAAGCGGCGAAGGCTGGTATGGGGCATCTTTCCGTGCCGGAGCGTCGGGAAGTGTTCTGCTTTCGCGCTCTTCTTTTGTTTCGGAGGGCCGTCCGAGCGGTTGGAACCGGGTAGACCGGATTCGTTTTTCCGTTTGGAAGGGGGCAGACGTGGACACCCAGGTTAAACTCAACGAAATATCCGCGGTCTCCAGCCCTGTGGTTGTGCTCCGCGGTGACTCTATGCTTCCATCCGGGCATCCGGAGGCAGATTCGGCGTCTGCGGCGGCGCGCAGGGTTGAGGGAATGCTATCCCGGCTTGGGGTGAGGTTTGGCGCCGTTTCCGGCGAGGATGTGATGTCTGGGGTGCTTGCCGGCAAGAAGGTTCTGGTTATTCCGTACAGCCCTCAGATGCCAGACCAGGTGGCGGAGCAGATTGCGCAGTTTGCATCGAGTGGTGGGCGGATACTGGCTTTCTATTCTCTGCATTCGAAGCTTGCGCCGGTGCTCGGCATCGAGTATGTGAAACACCTGCCGCGGGAGTACGAGGGGCAGTTTGCATCTATAAGGTTCACCGGTGAGCCGGTAAAGGGGGCACCCAGAGAGGTTGGTCAGCGCTCTTGGAACATAAGCTTGGTGCGGCCATCCGCGGCTAAGGTGCTGGCCGAGTGGTACGATGCCGCGGGCAAGCCGACGGGCTACCCGGCTGTAACGGAGGGCGCCGGCGGAGTTTACATGTCCCATATCCTTTTGGATGACGACCCTGATCGCAAGGCTTTGATGCTGTTGGCTCTTCTTGGGCGCTTGTGGCCGGATGCATGGCGCCAGGCCGCGCGCAGTTCTGTGGCGCACATCGGCTGTGTTCTGCCGGGGCTGAAGGGGTATAAGGAAGCCGCGGCGCAGGTGCGTGCTTTTGCCAGGCAGTCCGGTCGGCCGCTACCGTCGAAGGATTTACAGGCCGCCGAGAGATACCGCAGGCTGGCGCTTTTGAACCTGCGCAACCGCCGGTATCCGGAGGCGTTGGCTTTGGCCGGGGAGGCAAACAAATCGATGTCGCTGGCGATGTTGCGTGCCGTGCCGAGCCGCAGGGGCGAATTCCGTGGAGTGTGGTGCCACTCGGCGTTCGGTGTGGAAGGCTGGGATTGGGAGCGGAGTTGCCGGGTTCTGGCCGAAAACGGCTTCACCGACGTACTGCCAAACATGCTTTGGGGCGGGATTGCCTATTACAGGAGCGCGGTTCTTCCGGTTCACCCTTCGGTTTCGGAAAGAGGGGATCAAATCGAGGCGTGCGTCAAAGCGGCCCACAAATACGGCTTGAAAGTGCATGTTTGGAAGGTAAACTGGAACCTGGCCGGTGCCCCTCCAGAATTTGTAAGGGAACTGCGCGCTCAGGGCAGAACCCAGGTGGCCCGCGATGGCTCTCCAGTGGATTGGCTTTGCCCTTCTCATCCCGAGAACCGGAAGCTTGAGCGGGACTCCATGCTTGAAGTGGTGCGCAACTATCCTGTCGACGGGATTCACTTCGACTACATACGCTATCCGGATGGCAGGTCGTGCTTCTGCGAAGGGTGTCGGGAGCGGTTCCAACAGCAGTGCGGGGTCCGTGTGGCCAAGTGGCCGGATGATGTGATAAGCGGCCCGTTTGCGGAGACTTTCGCCCAGTGGCGGCGCGATCAGATAACCCGTCTTGTTGAGGAGGTAAGCCGGGAGGCCAAGCGCATCAGGCCGGGGATTCTCGTTTCGGCCGCTGTGTTCGGCGATTATCCAGCTTGTCGTGACTATGTTGGCCAGGATTGGCTTATATGGGTTCAGAAGGGACTGCTGGACTTTGTTTGCCCCATGGATTACACCCCAGACCGAAGCGTCTTCGAGGGCATGGTTCGCAGGCAGTTGGAGCTTGTTGGAGGGCAGATTCCGGTGTATCCGGGGATAGGAGCTTCTTGGCCGGAGGTGCTTCTGCCGCTTCAGGTGGCGGATCAAATTCTTGCCGCAAGACGCTGCGGTGCGAAGGGGTTTATGGTTTTCAACTACGATACAAACCTTGCTCAGGCGGTTTTGCCGATGCTCCATCTCGGGGCAACAAGAGAACGGTAGGTTTTGCTGAACCGTGCGGTGTCGATTTTCGTGGAGGGTGAGGATTGACATGACGCAGGTTAAGGTTGGGATTGTTGGCGCTGTGGGGCGCGGCGGCAGTTATGTGCCTTTGTTTCAAAGCTTTCCCTCGGCGCGAGTTGAGGCGCTGTGCGACATCAACGAAGAAGGTTTGAAGGCCGCGGCGGCCAAGTTCGGTGTTGAGAAAACGTTTACAAGCTACGAGGAGATGCTGGAGCAGTGCCCGCTGGATGCGGTGGTTATTGGCACCCCGATGCCGTACCATGCAGCGCAGTCGATAGCCGCGCTTGAAAGGGACATCCACGTGCTGAGTGAAGTTCCGGCGGCGGTATCCGTAAGCGAGGCCGAGCAGTTGGTGAAAACGTGCCGGAAAAGCCGCGCTGTTTATATGATGGCCGAGAACTACTGCTACACCCGCGAGAACGTGCTTGTACGCGAAATTGCCAGGGCCGGGCTGTTCGGCGAGATGTATTTTGCGGAGGGGGAGTACATTCACGAGCTTAAAGAGCTGAACGAAATTACGCCGTGGAGGAGGGTATGGCAGACCGGCATTAACGGCAACACGTATCCAACGCACAGCCTTGGTCCGATCCTGCAGTGGATGGGCGAGCGGGTGGTCAGTGTGTGCTGTGTGGGAACCGGCCACCATTACAAGGACCCCAGGGGCAATTATTACGAGAATGAAGACAGCACCTTCACCCTGTGCCGCACGGAGAAAGGCGGGTTAATCGAGCTCCGCTTGGATATGCTTTCGAACCGGCCGCACAATTTGGGGTATTACTCGCTTCAGGGGACTGAGGGATGCTACGAAGCCCCGCGCGGCTTCGGTGATCGGCCGAAGATATGGCTGGCTTCCCGGAGCAGTAAGCTGGAGTGGTCGGCCCTTTCGGATTTGGAAGAGGAGTTTCTTCCGGAAGAGTACCGAAACCCTCCGGAAGCGGCGAAAAAGGCCGGCCATTGGGGGGCCGACTACATGGTGGTGAAGGAGTTTCTGGAAGTCGTAACTGAAGGGCGAAAGCCAACTGTCGGCATTGACGAGGCAATGGACATGACCCTGCCTGGGTTGGTGAGTCAGCAGTCCATTGCCCAGGGTTCTATTTGGCTTCCCGTGCCGAATTCAAGAGATTGGTGATTTAGGCAGTGGCTACCACTCGTACAAGCCGGATTTGCCGAGTTCTCCGGGCCTGCGGCCCACCACTGGCTCGGCAATCGGGATAAATTTCGTGTGGCCGTCGCAGAAGGTTACGTTGTTTCGGTTGGTTGTGCGCTTACCGCGGTCGTGCCACGCGTAAAGCTCTGCCCCACCCGGCGGCCAAGAATGGCTGTGTACAGCGTGGTCGTAGTTCATCATCCGCAGGGTTGGGTTTTTGATGTCCGAGAGTTGAACCGGCTCGCTCAGAGGGTAATGCTCACAGTGGAAGTTGTAGTAATAGCTACTGCCGCGCTCCTCGTAAACCGTTGGTTTTGGAGTCCACGAAGCGCCGCAGTCATCCGGACAGCGCCATACATCCTTTGTTTTTAGGTACTTATCGACCAGGTTCACAATAACGCCGTCGTCCCAGCCCGTGGTTTTCTTCGGGGGGAAGGTTTCGTCCCAATCGCTTGTGTAAAGCAGGAGCGCACGGCCGATCTGATTCAGATTGGATGCGCAGGCGGTTCTTCGTGCGTTGGCACGCGCCTTGGCAAAGACGGGGAAGAGAATTGCGGCCAGGATGGCGATTATCGCGATGACAACCAGGAGTTCGATTAGCGTGAATGCGCCGGGGCCGCAATTGCTTTTAGAGAGAGCACGCTTGGACATGGTCCTTCACCTCACGATAGATTGCAGGAGGCCATTGGAATGGCTGCCTTCTTTGAGTAGATTTTATGTTGGCTCCATCTCTTTGTCAATTCGCTTGCACCGAGGAAACTTGGCTTTTCTAAGTTCCAACAAGAAAATTGTGCTGGAGAGGCAGAAGCCGCGTGTGGAATAATGAGTTGTGAATTGGTTATCCGTACCGGAAGGACGTGGTTTAGCCATGGAAAAGCCCAAAAAGTTTCATCAGCTTGCAGGATGGATGGCCGCCGGTTTGGCGGCGATGTTGCTGAGCAGTATCGCGCCGCCTGGAGAATGCGGACCAACCCGGGTCCGTGGGTTCATCTCCGAGGATGCGGTGTGGTCGCAGGAGCAGGGTCCGTATATTGTGGAAAGCACTGTAACAATCCCCGTTGGAAGGGTGCTTACGATTCAGCGCGGCACTGTGGTCAAGTTCGCCCTGGGGGCAGGTATGGTTGTCGAGGGCGAGCTGAACGGGGCAGGCACTGCAGATTTGCCGGTGGTGTTTACATCACTGCAGGACGATTCGGTTGCGGGCGACACAAACGGCGATGGAGGGGCATCCCAACCGAAGCCCGGCGGTTGGAACGATGTTTACTTCGCTCCGCGCAGTCGGGGGAGGCTGGAGCACTGCATTTTCAAGTACGGCGGCTCCGGTTCGCAGTTGGCGGGCACCAGCCACTTCGCGCTGGGCAGTGTTACGTGCGAAAACAGCTCCCCAGCGCTGTCCAACTGTGAATTCACAGACAGCGCCACAAACGGATTTTACGCCCTAACGGCCTCGCCGGTTTTGACAGGGTGTTCGTTCCGCAGAAACGGGCGCCACGGTGTGATGCTTGATAACAGCGCCTCTGCGGTGGAAAACTGCAGGTTCGCTGATAACGCGGAATATGGGCTTTGGCTGGATGATGTGTCTGCGGCATCTGGGGGAAAGGTACTTGGCTGTTCGTTCTCTGGAAACAAAGCCGGAGTCTCGGCGTCTCCATCTGCCGTTGTGCTGGCGCAGAACAGCAGTTTCGATGGCAACCGGGAGGGTGCCGTGCACGTGCGTGAGGGTATATTGAACCTTTCCAGCGTTTGGCGCAGATTGAGCGAGCCCTATATGATCACCGGCACGGTTGTGGTTGACGGCAAAGCCGAGCTGAGTGTGGAGCCTGGCACAGTGGTGAAGCTTACATCTGGGGCTGGCATTGTGGTTAACGGAAGCTTTCGATTGGAAAGCAGTTCCGACAACCCGATAGTCTTCACCTCCTTTAAGGACGATGAATATGGTGGCGACACGAACGCCGACGGGAATGCGTCGCTTCCGGGACCCGGCAACTGGGATGGCATTGTTTTCGCACCCAGCGGAAGCGGTGTGCTGTCGGGCTGCCTTGTGAGGTACGGCGGTGCTGCCAGACAGGTTGCAGAGGGCCTGTTCACGTACGGTGCGGTGTCCGTTTACAGCGATGCCGTAACTTTGGAAGACGTGGAGTTTTACGGCAACAGAACCGGCATTTACTGCCGCGGGGCCTCACCAAGAATATCCAACTGCCAGGTGCTGGATAGCAAGGATGCCGGCATACAGTGCGCGGAGGGAGCATCTCCGGCGATTTCTGGGTGCACTATCAGGGGCGTTTACCAGAATCCAAACTACGGAATCGCGGCGGATGCCAAATCCCTGCTGAGCACATCCGCAGGGCCGCTCATCTCTCGGAATACGCTCAGCGGGAACAAATGGGCTTTTTCCCTTTCCCCGGCGGCCACGGCGAACCTCTCCGGTGATAACCGCGTTTTTGGAAACGTGAGCGGTGCCGTGCTTCTTTCCAAGGGAGAGATAACGGGCCCTGTGGTTTGGCCGGCGTTTGAGGGGGCCTATGGACTGGCCGGACCCATAACGGTAGCGGCTTCCGGCTCTCTCTCGATTCTTCCAGGAGTGGTTGTGAAGGGACAGCAGGATGCGGGCATTGTCGTGGCGGGGAAAATTGAGGCGGTTGGGCTTCCCGAGGCGCGCATTGTGTTCACGTCCTCCAAAGACGACTCCGTAGCCGGGGATTCAAACGGCGATAGGAATACAACGGTTCCGCAGGCGGGAGACTGGGTTGGTATTGCGTTGGATAGCGGCCGCGGAGCGTTTGAGTTCTGCGATTTTCGGTATGCAGGGCAGTTGGTTGGTTCTGCTCGTCCGCAGGCCGGGCTTTACTGCAAGGGCACATCCCCGTCGGTTAAGTCCTGCGTTTTCGATGGTAATGCTGGCTACGGGCTTTACGGCGACGATACGTCGTTCCGCCAGTCGGCCGCTGCGCCCCTTATACAAGGGTGCTTGTTCCGCGGCAACGATTGGGGTCTGCACCTCCATTCGGAGAGCACCGTTAACCTTGCCTCAGATAACACTGCGGTTCAAAACAAGATTGGAGCGTGCGAGATAACCGGAAAAGCGCTGTCCGGCCGTGCCAGTTGGCCTGGCTTCGAGGGGGCTTACGTTGTTTCTGATTCCCTAACCATTGCATCTGGTGCCGAGCTGGTTTTGAATGCCGGCTGTGTTCTGAAAATGATGCCGAACACGGGAATCACCGTGAACGGCATACTCAGGGCGGAGGGGCGCCCCACGGCTCGCATTGTGGTCACCACCGTGCGGGACGACACAGTTGCCGGCGACACGAATATGGACGGCGGGGCAGCCAAACCCTCAGGCTCGGATTGGCTTGACATTTACTTCGCACCGGGAAGCGGCGGCAGGCTGGCTTTCACAGATTTGCGCTACGGCGGCCGCTATGCCAACACCAGCCTTGGCATGCTTACGATTGTTGGTTCCTCGCCGGAGCTGGAGTACGTATCTGTTTTTGGCGGGTTTTACAACGGAATTTACATGTCGGATGCGAAGCCGGCAGCCAGAAACTTGACGGTGGTGAACAACATTGGTTCCGGCATATATCTAACTTCCGGGGCAGCTCCGTCTATCAGGAACAGCATAATAAGCTTCAACGGTGCTTACGGAATATACAGCGAAAGGCCCTCTGCGGCCTCCGTGAGCTATAGCTGTTTGTTCGGGAACAACTCCGGCGCATTTCAAAATGTGAAGCCCGGCGAGGGAATGCTGATTTCGGATCCGGGTTTGGTGGATTTGAACAAGGGCGACCTGAGGTTGAAGACGGGTTCGCCCGCCGTGGATGCCGGAGACCCGTCGGACTATGATCCTTGGAGCACATCCCGCGCCGATTTGGGGGCTTTCCCAAACGTCACTCCGGATCTCACCCCGCCGTCAATTCCGGAGGTGCGTGTTCCGGCCCCTTACACCGATCGAACCGATGCGATTACTGCCTCTTGGCAGGCTTACGACCCAGAAAGCGGCATTTCGCTCTTCCGGTATGCGGTTGGCACCAAACCCGGGGCGGCGGATATCGTTCCATGGAAAGAGGCGGGCAAAGCTACCGAGGTAACCATCATCGGTCTTGCTCTTAGGTACGGATGCACATACTTCGTTTCCGTTCAGGCTGTGAACGGCGCCGGGGCTCCAAGCGCGGTTGGTTACTCCGCTGGTGTTACGGTGCTTAAGCGGGGTGATCTCAACGGCGACGGCGCAATCTCGCCGGCCGACGTTTCGGCCGCAATTGCCATTGCTCTGGGGCTTAGGCCGCCACTGCCGAGAGAGCTGTTTGCAGGGGATGTTGCGCCTGTTCCCGGGTACGGCGGAGCTCCGTTTGGCGACGGCAGGGTAACTGTGGGAGACGCGCTTCGCATACTGAAGAAAGCCGCGGGTTTGGAGGGAGACCCTTGGCCGTAGCCAACTGCCCGTGCGTTTTCTCGCTGGTCAGCGTGTCTTTCAGCCACTGCACCAGAGTTGAAAGGAAGCCCTGATCGAGCGTTTTGGGCAAATCGGGGTATTCAGAGGGTTCTCCGGTTTGCGCTGGCAGAAAAAGGTGGTTCAGGTTTGGGAATATGTGAAGGCGCACTCTTCGGTTTCCGGATTCGCGCAGGGTTTTGTAGTTCAACTCGGCATGGCTTGGGGGAACCTCGCGGTCTTTGCCCCCGTGAAGTATGAGAACCGGCTGAGTGACAAGCTTCAGGTTGTGGATTGGGTCGTAATCCAGGAAGGCTTTGGTCCATGGAGATTCAACATAGGGGCGCAGTGGCGGTGGGAGGTTTTCGGTTTGTTTGCCCTGCCTAAGGGCTTTCAGGGCCTCTTCGCACAGCGGCAGTATCTGCTTCTTCTCCGCGGGCGCCAATGCCGCATGCAGGCGTTCCAGGCAGAGGTCAGCCCCGGTTTTTGCCGGGGTTGCCATTAAAACCAGTGCGGCGATACCCGGATCGGTGCTTGCAACCAGGCTTGCAATCTCGCCGCCTTCTCCGTAGCCCACCAGCGCAACCTTGGTTGGATCAAGCTCGCGGCGGGAGCGAACGTAGCGCACAAGCGCCTGGAGGTCGCCTGCCAAAGGAAGCACAGACGCTCTGCTTATAACCCCGCCTGATGCGCCAACCCCGCGGTCGTCCACGCGCAAAACGGCAAAGCCCTCTGCCGCCAAAGCTTCTGCAATTTGCTTGAAGATTGGCACACCGGCTGTTTCTTCATCTCGTGTGTGGGGACCCGCGCTTGAAACCAGAATGACACACGGTGCCGGGGATGTATCGCTGGGAATGGATAAGGAGCCAGCCAGTCGAAATCCGGCGGCCGGGATAGCCACTTCTTGGGTGATGTAAGTGGATGGTTTGGCAGGTCTTGGCTCTGTGGGGATGAAGCGCGCGGCTGCCAGAAGAAGGTGCTCGCGGACCGTGTCGTAGGGCTTAAGGGCGGCGTCCAGGCCGCCGCGCGAGGACGATACCACCACCGGCAGTCCATCTCTGTTGACCCAAACGGTTGCGCGCTGTCCACCGGCCGTCATATCAAATCTGTCCAGTTGTTCCTCTTTTCGGCGCAGTGTTACGGCATCGCGGCCGCGAAATCGAACTTTCACGGGCGTGTTTGGGAAGGCGGTGAACTCCTGCTCTCCAGCTTTGTTTCGGTCGTACCTCCATGCGATAAAAGCCAGCAGAGAGACGCAGTTTGGAGCAAGCATGACGGCGTTCCCGCCAACCTGCGCCGACTTGGTTTCTCCGGAGGCGCTGGTGGAAGTGGCGGTGGTATCGGTAAAAGATATCCTGGTGTGTATGCGCTGACCGGCAACCGTGCCTTCCACCACCAAAAGCTTGGGGTGCAGGTCCAAACTCGTTTCTGCCGAGAGGGATTGGTTTACCAGCACCCCATCAATGTCGATTTTCGAGTGGGAGGAGAGCTTCCGCCCGGACTCTGTGGTTGTGATGGTGAAGGTTTCGGTGCCGACGCGCTTCTGCCCGATGTACAGGATGTATGTCCCTTTGACGGTTTTGGGGGGCAGAGGCGCTTCCGGTGCCGTTGGTACAGCGGTGTTTGCAAGCAAGCCGAGCAGGAGAATTATCGGGGACATAGCGCACGTCTCAATTGGTTTTTTCACCGTTGGGGCTGTAATTCCTCCAAGAGGCCGCAAAGCCGAGAGGGATTTGCTGGTAGGCGTGTGGAAGGTAAAAATAGGGAATATCAAGTGCCGCGGGAGGTAGGGCTGTGTCGGAACTAGATTGGGAACGTGCAACAGATGAGTGCATAGAGAGATACAGGAAATACCTAAACCCGGGCTTGGCTAACCTGATGAGGTTCGGCGGGTTCGCTGCGGTGGAGGTTTGGGCTGAGGGCGCAGTGGTCCGCGATGGATACGGCCGGGAATATATAGATTGTTTGGGGTGCTACGGCGCGCTGTCTCTCGGCCACAGACATCCGAGGGTGGTGGCGGCGGTTAAGGAGCAGTTAGACACACTGCCGGTTTCCACCAGAACTTTCTTCAACCAACCGCAGGCAGAGCTGGCGGAACTGCTGGCGCAGATAACGCCCGGCGAGCTTCAGTACAGCTTTTTCTGCCACAGCGGTGCAGAAGCAGTGGAAGGGGCTTTGAAAGCCGCGCGGATTGCATCCGGCAGGCCGGGCGTGATTGCGGCGGTTGGTGCGTTTCACGGAAAGACTTTCGGCGCTTTAAGCGCTTCCGGGAGGGATGTGTTCAAGAAGCCGTTTGAGCCTTTGGTGCCCGGCTTCGTGCACGTGCCGTTCGGCGATGCAAACGCTTTAGAGGCCGCCATAACCAAGGAGATTGGGGCCGTGATTTTGGAGCCAATTCAAGGTGAAGGCGGTGTGGTTGTGCCCCCGGATGACTATCTCCCTCACGTTCGGGAGATATGCGATAAACACGGGCTTTTGCTGATTCTCGACGAAGTGCAAACCGGTTTGGGCCGCACGGGAAGGATGTTCGCATGCGAGTGGTGGAACGTTGCGCCGGACATAATGTGCCTGGCAAAGGCCCTCGGCGGCGGCATCGAGCCTTTGGGGGCGTTTGTTGGCACCCGCGCCGTGTGGGAGGCTATGTTCGGAGAGAATCCCACAATCCACACCACCACCCTTATGAGCGCCATCTCGTGCAGAGCCGGCATAGAAACCATCCGGGTTCTTCTGGAAGAAAACCTGCCTGCGCGTGCAGAAGCGCTTGGCAATCGTCTGATGGATGGATTGCGAGGCGTGCAGTCCCGCCACCCCGAAAGCATCAAAGAGGTGCGTGGCAAGGGTCTGATGGTTGGCGTTCAGCTTGTGCATGAGGACATCGGTTTGCTGACGATTGGCGGTTTGGCAAACCGAGGTGTTATTGTGGCTTACACGTTTAACAATCCATCGGTTATCAGGTTTGAACCGCCGCTTATTATCTCTGAGGAGCAGTTGGACCGCGTTGTGGCCGCGTTTGACGACGCCCTAACCGAATCTGAAAAAATGCTGGAGGGCATGGTGGTTTAGGCGCATTGAAATCCGCGCGGTCGGCTGAGCTTTAAGGAAGGGATGGAAAAGATTGGCAAGGATTGAAAGTTCCGTTGTGATAAATGCTCCGGTTGAGCGCGTGATGGAGCTTGCAAAGGACATAGAGCGCTTTCCGGAGTTTATGAAAGATGTGAAATCGGTGCAGATTCTCAGCCGAGAGGGAAACGTAATTCGCGCTCAGTGGGTTGGGCGCGTGGAGGAACTGCACATAAATATCAAGTGGATTGAGGAGGATGTTTGGGACGACGAGGCGCGGATGTCTCGGTTTCGGCAAATCGAGGGCGACTACGGCAAGCTTGAGGGCGAATGGCACTTCGAACCGATACCAGAGGGCACGCTTTTCCGGTCCGTGGTTGAAATCGAGTACGATGTTCCGCTGATTGGTCCTCTGCTTAAGGGACTCATTGCCAAGAAGGCGAAGGAGAACATAGACGCGACGCTTGAGGCCATCAAGCGGCGGGCAGAAGAGGGGCAGGCTTCGAATTAGGGCAGGGCTTCTGCTCCAAAACTCCTCTGCGGAACACTGGGTCTGCCCGGTTGGCGGCAGGATGCCGGCCTGGTGTGCAGAAGGATGTTGGGGTATGGTTTTGCGGGCTATCGGCAACAATTAGAAGGAGGTTTGCTGTGTTAAGAGTTGGCGTAATTGGATGCGGCGGCATCGGCAGAACGCATGCCGCGGTTTACCGAGACAACCCCAAGGCAGAGTTGGTGTGCATGTGCGACATTCGGCAGGATCGGGCGGATGCCGCGGCGGCTCAGTTTGGGGTGAAGGCTTACTACAGCGTGGCCGAAATGCTGGAGAAAGAGAAGCTGGATGCGGTCAGCGTGGCCACCGGTGGAGTCGAGAACGGCAGTGACCACTACAAGCCCACGATGGAAGCGCTGGAGGCCGGGGTGCACGTGCTGGTGGAGAAGCCCATCTCCAACAACATCCACGAGGCGCGTGAGATGGTGGCCAAGGCCAAGGAAAAAGGCTTGTACTTGGGGGTTAACCTGAACCACCGCTTTGTGCCGCCGGCGGCCAGGGCCAAAGAGTGGATAACCTCTGGAGAGCTTGGGGAACTGCTGTTCATCAACATGTGTTTGTGGATAAATAATCCCAACGAAAGCGCCCCTTACTTCCACATTCGCGCGCTTCACCCGCACTCCATAGATATAATGAGGTATTTCTGCGGCGATGTGGTAAAAGTGCAGGCTTTCTTCATGAAGCCATCCACGCGCAGTGTTTGCTGGTCCAACATCCAGGTGAACATGCAGTTTGCCAACGGATGCATCGGGCACCTCACGGGCAGTTACGATGCTTCCGGCTACCATCCGATAGAGCGGTGCGAAGTTGCCGGCACCAAGGGCCGCTTTGTGCTTGAAAACGTGTACGAGGAGCTAACGCTCTATCCGCGCGAAAGCCCCGAGCTTAGGGTGTATCGGAACGGTATAATGGGCGGGGTGGCGAACTTCGGAGCCACTTTCAACAACAGAATCAATCGGTGGATAGAACAGATTACGTCCGGTGTTCCGCGCGAGCAGATCGAAGGATCCGGCGAAGATGGTCTTGCCGCGCAGGAGGTCATTGAAGCCGCGATAAAATCTTTCGAGACCGGCACGGTGGTGGAAGTGCCTGCCGTGTGATTTGAGCGGAAATGCGGGGCTGAACGGGCTTTTGGCACCGAAGCGGTTTAGAACAAACCGCTTGCTGAGGCAACCTCCAAACGGGTTGAACCGACAGGTGGTTTGAAAAGGAGGTAAAGAAAGGATATGAGGAGTTTAGCGATGGCGTTACTGGGGGGATCTGCCGCGCTGTGCCTATTGGCAACAGCGGCCGGCGCAGAGGTTAAAATCGAAAAGGTAAATTACAAAGGTTGGCCCAACTGCTACAAGCTTTCCAACGGAACGGTGGAGCTTATAGTTACCACAGACGTGGGGCCTAGGGTTATACGCTATGGCTTCCCTGGGGAAGACAATCTGTTTGCCGAGTTTGAGGATCAGCTTGGCAAAACCGGCGGCGATGAGTGGCGCATATACGGCGGCCACCGCCTGTGGCACGCACCGGAAGCAAAGCCCAGAAGCTACTTCCCAGACAACGTTCCGGTTAAGGTTGATGTTCAGGAGAACGGCATAAGGCTGGTGGCTCCTGAGGAAACAACCACAAGACTCCAGAAGGAGATCGAAATAACCCTCGATCCCACCGGCTCTCACGTTACGGTGCGGCACAGGATTCGCAACAACGGGCTTTTCCCCGTGGAGTTTGCTCCATGGGCGCTGACCGTGATGAACAAAAACGGCAGGGCCATCTTCCCGAGGGAGCCTTACCGCCCGCACCCTGAGGCGCTGTTGCCTGTGAACCAGATGGTTGTTTGGGCTTACACCGATCTCTCGGATCCGCGATGGTACTGGGGCAAAAAGTTCATAATGCTGAAGCAGGATCCATCTCGCACAGAGCCGCAGAAGCTGGGCCTGGGCAACAAGCAGGGCTGGATGGCCTACAGCCGCGGCAACCATCTGTTCTTGAAGCGGTACATACACCGAGAGAACGCTGTTTATCCCGATATGGGATGCTCCACCGAGACGTTCACCAACGGCGATATGCTCGAGCTTGAGACTCTCGGTCCGCTTACCAAGGTGGAGCCCGAGGGTGTTGTCGAGCATGTGGAGCATTGGTTCTTGTACAAGGGCGTTGAGCTTGGCGATACTGAGGATTCCATTGAGAGGGCGCTGACGCCGATTCTGCGCGAAACGGCACGTCTGATTCGGCCTGCGCGCAGACTGCGCACCGGCGTAGCAGGCGGCTGATGCCGCATTTTCGGGTGCTTTTTCGGCAAACTGCAAAAGCGGCGGGTTCTGCGGTCCCGCCGCTTTCTTTTTGGGGGTTTGGTGGGAGGGGTTTTAGACCTTACAACGCCGAAGGTGTATGGCCTGCTTGCCCTCACCCCTGGCCCCTCTCCCAGTTCCGGGAGAGGGGAACCGGATGCTCCCTTCTCCCCTGGGTGGGAGAAGGGTTGGGGTTGAGGGGGTGATGTTGGGAGAAGGGTTTCGAGTGGTAGCGTTCAGAACCTTGAAAAGCCCTGTCCGGCGCCGCGGATTTGGTTGTCATACTGTATTGGCTTTGTTAAAATGGAAAAGCCGATTGGTGACGTGAGAAAAGGGCCGTATGTTCCTCACGGAAGTACTTGGAAAATACCTTGTGGATAACAACAACCGCCGCGTGGGCCGCGTGGTGGACCTGGTTGCCGACGTGAGCCAGACTTTCCCGCCGGTTGTGGGCGTCGAGGTTCGCGTCGACGGGCGGCGCAAGGTGGTTCCGTATTCCCAGATTGCGGAACTGCACCCCGTTGTCACGCTCCGCCCGGGCGCCGGCGACGGCGGAGAACTGTCCATGCGCGAAGAGTACCGGCGGTTGGGCGCTGATTTTCTCGACCGCCAGATTGTTGACGTGCAGGGGCACCGCGTGGTCCGCGTGAACGATTTAAGGCTTGCCGATTTCGACGGGAAACTCCGCTTGATAGGGGTTGACGTGGGCCTTAGGGGGCTTCTGCGCCGCATTGGAATAGAGGGTTTCGCCGAGAATATCGCCAGCCTTTTGGGCCTTACACTGCATACGCACATCATCGATTGGCGCGATGTAGAGCCGCTCTCAAGCAGTAAGGCCCCGATGAAACTGCGTGTGCCAACAGACAGAATCTCCCGCCTGCACCCGGCCGACATCGCGGATATCATAGCTCAGCTCGATCCAGCCGAGCGCAGGCAGGTGTTTGAATCTCTGGACCTGGAAACCGCCGCGGATACGCTCACCGAGGCCGAACCCGAGGTGCAGGTGGCCATTCTGGAGAGCTTGGAAGCGGAGCATGCTTCTGACATCCTGGAGGAGATGGAGCCCGATGAGGCCGCCGATCTACTAGGCGACCTGCCCGAGGAGCGCAGCGATGAACTGCTTAACATGATGGAGCCGGACGAGGCCGCAGAGGTGCGCGAACTGCTTTCCTATGAGGAGGATGTGGCGGGCGGAATTATGACCACAGCATACGCCGCGGTGCCTCCTTACATCACTGCGGCGGAGGCTCTGGAGATGCTCCGCAAGCCCGAAAACGATGTCGAAAGCCTTTATTACATTTACGTGCTTGAAGAAGGCGAACGCTTGGTGGGCGTGCTTTCGCTGAAAGAGCTTATAACGGCTGATCCGAAGGCCAGGATCGACAGCATTATGGAGCGGGAGCTTGTGACCGTGGCTCCGGAAACCCCCCTTGAGGAAGTGGCCCAGTTGATGGCCAAATATAACCTCATCGCGCTTCCGGTGGTTGATGAAGGGGGCGCGCTTGAGGGCGTGGTTACCGTGGACGACGTTCTGGATCTGGTTATACCGGAGGAGTGGAAGCGAAGATAGCCGTGCGCTTTTGGAGGATAAAAACCGTGGAGGAGGGCGACCTATCAAGCTCAAGAGCTTCCGCAAGATACTTCCGGTGCTTGCAATCATCGGGCCGGGGGTCATTACGTCGTTTGCCGACAATGACCCAGGGGGGATTACTACTTACTCCCAAGCCGGCGCCGCCTACCAGTACAGCCTCTTGTGGATGTTGGCCCTCGTCACGGTGGCTCTTGGGGTTGTTCAGGAGATGTGCGCCCGCATGGGTGCCGTCACCGAGAAGGGCCTCGGCGAGCTCATACGCGAAGAGTATGGGGTGCGGTGGGCGCTTTTCGCCCTCGTCACCATGTTTGTGGCGAACCTCGGAACCACCTGCGCAGAGTTCGCCGGCATCGCAATGGCGTTTGAGATTTTTGGGATTAAGAGGCACTTTTCCGTGCCCATTGCCGCCTTTCTCATTTGGCTGGTGGTCGTCCGCGGTTCTTTCAGGACCGTGGAGCGCATCTTCCTTGGGCTGTGCTTAGTTTTCTTCAGCTACGTTGGGTCCGGCGTCATGGCCAAGCCGGACTGGTCCGAAGTAGCCCGCGGTTTGTTTATCCCCAGCTTCCACTTTGAGCGCCAGTACATTGTTCTCTTCGTTGCAGTTATAGGCACTACCATAACGCCGTGGATGCAGTTTTTTCTTCAGTCCACCGTGGTTGACAAGGGCGTTCACATTCGGGAGTACCGCTACACGCGTTTGGACGTAATTGTGGGCGCTTTCTTCACGGATTTTGTGGCGTTCTTCATTGTTGTGGCAGCGGGCGCAACGCTTTATCCCCACGGAATCCGCTGGATAGATAATGCAAAGCAGGCGGCTATGGCGTTGGAGCCCTTTGCGGGGCCGGCCGCGAAAATTCTATTCGCCACCGGGCTTTTGAGTGCAGCCACGCTTTCCGGGGCGATACTTCCACTGACCACGGCTTACAGCTTCTGCGAAACTTTCGGCTGGGAGTTTGGCGTTAGGAAGACCTATCGCGAGGCTCCCGTTTTCTACGGAATATTCACTTTGTCTATAATTTTGGGCTCCGGAATAGTAATCTTTTTCGGATTCAACCTTATAAAGTTCACGATCCTCACGCAGGTTTTGAACGGTCTGCTGCTGCCGGTTGTTATGATTTTCATGCTGAAGCTGATAAACAACCCGCGTATCATGGGGAAATACGTGAATTCCAGGATTGGCAACGTGATGTGCTGGGGTACCACTGTTTCTATTTTGGCACTGGCGCTCATTTACACCGTGATGACCATTTTTGGAATAGGATAGGCTTTCTTGCCGGTTCGGCCTCCGAATTGACACCTTCCACAGGCATGTGACATACTTGGCTGGAATTACCTCTGGAGGTGAAGCGTATGGCAATCAAGCGCAGTCAGGTTAGGGAGGCGCAGAAGCGGGCGCTGGAGTATTTCAAAGCCGCCGGAATTGTGCTGACCGATGAGGAGAAAGAGCGCATAGAGGTGGCCGAGTTCGGTTTGGGAAACCTGGAGCGTGAGGGGCTTGAGATACTGGTTTATGTGAATACGTCGCGTTACTGCGCCAAAGAGCTGATACTTTTCCCGCACCAAACGTGCCCGGAGCACCGCCACCCTCCGTTTGACGGCGAGCCCGGCAAAGAAGAGACTTTCCGCTGTCGCTGGGGCACGGTTTATCTTTATGTGCCGGGGCCGAAGACCGAAAATCCGTCTGCCAAGCCTCCCTCGCCGCATTACACCGTGTTCCACGAGATTGCTCTTAAGCCGGGGGAGCAGTATACCATTCCGCCCAACACTCTGCATTGGTTCCAGGCGGGGCCGGAAGGCGCCGTTGTTTCGGAGTTCTCGTCCACCAGCCGCGACGAGCTGGACGTTTTCACCGATCCGAACGTGAAGCGCATTCCGGAAATCATCGAAGACTGAGGGTTCGGCAGAGAAGATGGAGGTTGAAAAGTGGTAGAGCACATAGTTTTGTTTAAGCTAAAGCCGGATGCAACCCAAGAACAGCGGGACGAGCTGGTTTCGGTTCTCAAGAAGCTGAAGGAGAATGTGCCCGGCATTCTTGAACTTACCGCGGGGGTTAACTTCAACACCGATAGGGGCAAAGGATACAGTGTGGCACTGAATGTGCGTTTTCCGGACAGAGACGCGCTTGAGGCTTACGGTCCGCATCCGGCGCACCAAGAGGTTGTGGAAAAGTACGTGCTTCCGCTCTGCGAAGATATAGTGGTGGCGGATTACGAGGTGGAGTAGGCGGCCGTAAAGTTGGATTTTGTCGAACAGCGCCTTTTCAGAAGTAACACAGCGCCCGCCGAGGTTGGCGTTTTCGGCGGGCGCGCAAGCTTTACTTAACCGCAGGCCGATGCTTTAGTAGGGCGGAGTGCCTCCACCTTGAGCAGGCTTCTCCTTCTCAGGAATTTCGGCTACAAGCGCCTCCGTTGTGAGCAGCATGGCCGCAATGCTTGCGGCGTTCTGCAGAGCACTGCGGGTTACCTTGGCCGGGTCGATGATGCCGGCTTTTATCATATCCTCAAACTGCTCGGTTACGGCGTTGTAGCCGTGGCTGAAGGGAAGGGTTTTAATCTTCTCAACGATGACGGCGCCCTCCTTGCCGGCGTTGGTGGCGATCAGCTTGGCCGGTTCCTCCAGAGCCTTGCGGATTATCTCCACGCCGGTCTTGAAGTCACCGTCTTCGGCCGGGATTTCGATTTTATCCAGCGCGGGCTGGCAGCGGAGCAGGGCCACACCTCCGCCCGGCACAATGCCCTCCTCAACGGCGGCACGGGTGGCGGAGAGGGCATCCTCAATGCGGTGCTTCTTCTCCTTCAGCTCGGTTTCGGTGGGAGCACCGGCCTGGATGACGGCAACACCGCCGGCCAGTTTGGCAAGGCGCTCCTGCAGTTTCTCGCGGTCGTAATCGCTGTCGGTCTCTTCAATCTGTTTCTTTATCTGGTTGATGCGGCCTTTTATGGCCTCCGGAGAACCGGCGCCCTCCACAATGGTGGTGTCCTCCTTGGTAACCTTAACGCGCTTGGCGCGGCCCAGCATGGAGAGGTCCACGTTCTCCAGCTTGATGCCCAGGTCTTCAGACAAGAATTTGCCGGCGGTGAGGATGGCGATATCCTCCAACATGGCCTTTCGCCTGTCACCGAAGCCCGGGGCTTTAACCGCGCAGCACTGGAGGGTGCCGCGAATCTTGTTGACAACCAATGTTGCCAGGGCCTCGCCCTCAACGTCCTCCGCCACGATCAGCAGTGGCTTGCGGGCGGTGGCAACCTTTTCAAGAAGCGGGAGGAGGTCCTGCAGGGATGAAATCTTCTTCTCGTGTATGAGAATGAGCGGCTCCTCAAGCACGGCCTCCATGCGCTCCGGATCGGTAACGAAGTACGGGGAAATGTAGCCCTTGTCGAACTGCATGCCTTCAACGAACTCGAGGGTGGTTTGCGTGCCCTTGGACTCCTCCACGGTGATGACGCCGTCCTTGCCCACCTTTTCCATGGCATCGGCAATGAGGTCACCGATGGAGCGGTCGTTGGCGGAGATGGCGGCCACCTCGGCGATGGTTTCGCGGTCTTCAACCGGCTTTGCCATCTTGCGAATCTCTTCCACGCAGACGTCCACCGCCTTTTCGATGCCGCGCTTAAGCGACATCGGGTTGGCGCCGGCCGCCACGCTCTTGAGGCCCTCGCGCATTATGGCCTGAGCAAGCACGGTTGCAGTGGTGGTGCCGTCGCCGGCAACATCGTTGGTCTTAGAGGCCACCTCGCGGACGAGTTGGGCGCCCATGTTTTCGAACGGGTCCTCAACCTCTATCTCTTTTGCGATGGTTACGCCGTCGTTGATGACGGTGGGCGAGCCGTACTTCTTCTCGAGCACCACGTTGCGGCCGCGGGGGCCGAGGGTAACCTTCACAGCGTCGGCAAGGATATTAACGCCGCGCTCCAATGCTCTGCGGGCTTCCTCGTTGAATCTCAGATCTTTAGCTGCCATAGGTCACCCCCTCACTTTATCGCCAGCACGTCGTCCTGGCGCAGGATGATATACTCTTCGCCGTCAACCTTTACTTCGGTGCCTCCATATTTGGCGAAGAGGACCGTATCGCCGACTTTAACCTCCATTGGAACCGTCTTGCCGTTGTCCAGCACTTTGCCGGGACCCACGGCAATCACTTCACCCTCTTGGGGCTTCTCTTTGGCCGTATCCGGAAGCACAATCCCGCCTTTGGTAACCTCTTCCTTGGCTTTGGCCTTAACAATGATTCGATCGGACAGCGGTTTGAGCACAGCGAACACCTCCGTTTACAGTGGGTGAATGGGTGCACAAGATGCCCGTTCCTCCAAAGGGGACGAACGGGTGAATTTTAGCACTCTCAGTCTCCGAGTGCTAATTCCACATATTTTATACCAAAACAAGCAGGACAACGCAAGGGTTGAACCGTCGCTTTTAGAGGATATTCTGCACCCAAACGTGCTATAATCTCTTGAGGAGGATGGCCCATGAGCGGCTTCCGTTTGGTTTCCGATTACCGCCCTCGGGGCGACCAACCGCAGGCTATTGCCAAACTTGTTGAGGGTATTCGCCGCGGCGACAGGTTTCAAACGCTTCTGGGCGTTACCGGCTCTGGGAAGACTTTCACCATTGCGCACGTAATCCAGGAGGTACAGCGCCCAACGCTTGTCATTGCGCACAACAAGACGCTTGCCGCCCAGTTGTGCTCTGAGTTCCGCGAGTTCTTCCCCCACAACGCCGTTGAGTACTTCGTTTCCTATTACGACTACTACCAACCGGAAGCTTATATTCCCCAAACCGATACTTACATCGAGAAGGATGCTTCCATAAATGATGAGATAGACCGCCTGCGCCACTCCGCCACCCAGGCCGTGTTGGAGCGGCGCGACGTGATAGTGGTTGCCTCCGTTTCATGCATATACGGACTCGGTTCTCCGGAGGAGTACAAGCGCTCCAATCTATCCTTGCGGCGGGGTGAAACGCGCGACCGCGATGAGTGCCTGCGTACGCTGGTGGACATGCAGTTTGTTCGCAACGATGTGGCCCTTTCGCGCGGCACTTTCCGCGTTCGCGGAGACACCATTGAAATCCAGCCCGTTGACGAAGAGGTTATAACGCGCATCGAATTCTTCGGCGATGAGGTGGACCGCATAACGCGCGTCGATCCGCTTACTGGCGAGATTTTGGAAGAGCGCGATAGAATAACCATCTTCCCAGCCACCCACTTCATAGCCTCCTGGGAAACTATAGAGCGCGCCCTTAAAAGCATCGAAGAAGAGCTTCAAGAGCGGTTGGAGTGGTTCCGCAAGCAGGGCAAGCTTCTGGAAGCCCAGCGCTTGGAGCAGCGCACCCGCTACGATATGGAGATGATTCGCGAAATAGGCTATTGCTCCGGCATAGAAAACTATTCCCGCCATTTGGATGGGCGCGCCCCGGGGACCCCTCCAGCCACGCTTTTGGACTACTTCCCCGAGGATTTCCTGCTGATTATAGATGAGTCTCACCAAACGGTTCCTCAGCTTCACGGAATGTACGCAGGGGATATGTCGCGTAAGCAGACATTGGTTGACTTCGGCTTCCGCCTCCCTTCCTGCAAGGATAACCGCCCCCTCCGCTTCGATGAGTTCGAAAGCCGCATTAACCAGTGCATCTTCGTTTCGGCCACCCCGGGTCCCTATGAGCTCCGCGTTAGCTCTCAGGTGGTTGAGCAGATCATCCGGCCAACAGGCCTGGTTGACCCGGAAGTTGTGGTGAAGCCCACTAAAGGGCAGATCGACGACTTGATTCACGAAATACAGGAGTGCATTTCGCGCGGGGAGCGGGTTTTGGTTACAACGCTCACCAAGCGCATGGCGGAGGATTTAAGCGAATACCTGGCCGAACTTGGCATCAAAGTGCACTACCTCCATTCCGACATAGAAACGCTGGCCCGTACCGAAATCCTGCGCGACCTGCGCCTCGGCCAGTACGACGTGGTTGTTGGCATCAACCTGCTGAGAGAGGGCCTTGACCTGCCGGAGGTATCTCTGGTCGCCATATTGGATGCAGACAAGGAGGGGTTCCTGAGGTCGGAAACATCCCTTATTCAGACCATGGGCCGCGCCGCGCGCAATGTTCGCGGCAGGGTTATTATGTACGCCGACGAGATAACCGACTCCATGCGCCGGGCCATCGCCGAAACCAACCGCCGCCGCGAGAAGCAGATACGCTACAACCAAGAGCACGGCATCGTTCCGGAGACCGTGCGCAAGGAGGTCCGAGCGCTTCTCACGCCGACGGCGCACGTTGCCGAAGCCGCAGCTTCGTACTCGGCAGTGCCATCCGTGGATTCAATGGACCGAGAGCATCTGGAACTGCTTTTGGCCAACCTCGAAGCCGAGATGCGCCAGGCGGCAAAGGAGCTTCGGTTTGAGGAAGCCGCTGTTCTGCGCGACCGCATCAAGGAGCTGAAGGCGATGCTCTCCGACGATTTCGCCGAGAAAGAGCTTCAAAAAGCGGTGTCGGCTCCAAAGCGCGCTCACAGCGCAACCAGGCGCAAAAGGCGTTAGAAGCCTGTAAACCGATAGGTTGTTGATTGCTGCCTTACTAGCGCTTGTTTGCTGGATTGACTGGCACTGCCTTCCCATAATATAATCGGACGGGAGTTACGAGTGGACCGCGTATTTAACCCTTGAATTTCGTCCCCTCTGCTCCTCCTTTTAATTATCCTCTTGGCTTTTTGAAAGGTCTTACGCTTATGGCCATTGCTAAGCAAGTTATAGACGTTAATATTGAGGACGAGCTTAAAGAGAGCTGGCTACTTTACTCAATGAGCGTTATTGCGGGCCGCGCGTTCCCGGATGTGCGCGACGGCCTGAAGCCGGTTCAGCGGCGCATACTTATGGCGATGTACGACCTGAACCTTGGTCCTACCGCCCAGCACCGCAAATCGGCCAAGGTTGCCGGCGATACATCCGGCAACTACCACCCCCACGGCGAGCAGGTGATATACCCAACCATAGTGCGCATGGCGCAGGATTTCAACTCACGCTACCCCTTGATTCAAGGCCAGGGCAACATGGGCTCCATCGATGGAGATCCGCCGGCGGCCATGCGCTACACCGAGGTTCGCATGTCCCCATACGCGATGGAGATGCTGGCAGATATAGACAGAGACACTGTGGACTTCGTGCCGAACTACGATATGACCAGGCAGGAGCCGGTGGTCCTCCCTGGTCGCTTTCCAAACCTGCTTGCCAACGGCGCTCAGGGAATAGGCGTTGTGTTCGCAACCAACATACCGCCGCACAACCTTTCTGAACTGTGCGACGCGATAATCCTTCTTATAGACAAGCCCAACGCCACCATTGATGAAATTCTCTCCGTGCTCCCCGGTCCCGATTTCCCCACCGCTGGACTGATATTGGGCACGCGGGGCATTCGCCAAGCGTACGAAACCGGCCGCGGCTCCATAGTGATGCAGGGGAAAGCAACCATAGAACCCGGCGAAGGCGGAAAGAACACCATCGTTATTACGGAACTGCCGTACCAGGTGAACAAGGCGCGGCTGATTGAAATCATCGCCGAGCATGTTAAGGCCGGCAAGCTTCAAGGCGTAATCGGAATACCGGATTACTCCGATAGAAACGGCATCCGCATTGAGGTGGAACTGCGCCGCGATGTTCAGCCGAAAAAGGTCCTTAACTATCTGTACAAACACACGCCGCTTCGCACCACCTTCAACGTGAACATGCTGGCACTGGTCAACGGCGAGCCGAAGGTCCTTTCCATCAAAGACGCGATAAAGCATTACATCGAGCACAGGCGCGAAGTGGTTACCCGCCGAACCAGGTATGATTTGGAGCAAGCCAGGTCGCGCGGCCACATACTGGAGGGACTCCGCACAGCGCTGGATTTCATAGACGAGGTGATCTCCATCATACGCTCTTCGCCGAGCGCTGAAGCCGCCAGAAGCCGGTTGATGGAGCGTTTCGATCTCTCGTTCATTCAGGCAAACGCCATTTTGGAGATGCAACTCCGCCGTTTGGTCAACCTGGAGCGCCAGAAGCTGGACGATGAATACCGCGAAGTGCTGAAAACCATCGCTTACCTTGAAGATATTCTCTCGGATCCGCGCAGGGTGCTTTCCATAATAAAGCAGGAAACGCGCCAGATGAAAGAGCGCCTTGGGGATGCCAGAAGGACGCGGATAGTGCCTATCGAAGCCGAGGAGATCGGTGAGGAGGATGTTATCCCCGAAGAAACCACCGTTGTGACAATAACCCGCGATGGATATATAAAGCGTATGCCCATCGATACCTACCGCGTTCAGGGCCGCGGCGGTCGCGGGATAATCAGCGGGAGGCAAAAAGCCGACGACTCCGCCGCTCAACTGTTTGTTGCAACAACGCATCACTACATCCTTTTCTTCACCGATCAGGGCCGTGTGTACCGACTCCGCGCCTACGAAATACCCCAAGCCAGCCGTACTGCCATGGGAACGGCCATTGTTAACCTGATAGATATACAGCCCGGCGAAAGCATAACTGCTTCTGTGCCGGTGCAGGATTTGGACGGCGACGGCTTCCTGCTGATGGTTACGCAAAACGGCGAGATAAAGCGCACACCGGCCGCCGAGTTCCGCAATATCCGCTCCGCAGGCATCCGTGCTTTCGACCTGGAGGAAGGCGATACACTGCGCTGGGTTCAGCTTACCACCGGAGAAGACGAGGTTGTAATCGTAACACGCAACGGCATGTCCATCCGCTTCCCGGAAGCCGAGGTCCCGGCCAGAAGCCGCGGAGCCGGTGGGGTTAAAGCCATATCTCTGGAGAACGGCGACTGCGTTGTTGGAATGGACCTCTGCCGCAACGGCGACGACCTCTTGGTGGTATCCGAAAAAGCCTACGGCAAGCGGACCAGCTTTTCGGAATACAGGGCTCAGTCGCGCGGCGGCAAGGGGATACTGACCATGCGTGTTACCGAGAAGACAGGGCGCTTGGTTGGCTGTTTGGCGGTTAAAGATACTGACCGCATCATGCTGATGACCGCCAACGGCGTGTGCATTCAGCTTCCTGTTGACAGCATTCGCCAGTCCGGCAGAAGCACCCAGGGTGTTATACTTCAGAGCCTTGCAGAAGGCGATACTGTGGTCAGCATAGAGCGCGTTCGCGAGGAGCAAAACGGAGATTGACCCGTCTGCCGACGGGCAGGAGGGTTTTGTGTGAAAGTTCTCGGCGTTATCCCCGCCAGGTACGGCTCTACCAGGCTTCCCGGCAAGGCCCTGGTGGATATCTGCGGCCAAACCATGATACAGCGCGTGTATCAGCGTGCCGCCAGGGCCTCCTGCTTGGATGGGCTCATCGTGGCTACCGATGACGAGCGCATCTTGAACGAGGTGCGGCGGTTCGGAGGCAGTGCGGTTATGACTTCGGTGCACCACCGCACGGGAACCGACCGCATCGCCGAAGCTGTATCCAAAATGGATGCCGACATCGTGGTGAATGTGCAGGGCGATGAGCCGCTTCTGGATCCGCGGTGCATCGACCAGGTTGTGGCTCCACTGATTGAAGACCCAACGCTGCCGATGAGCACGCTTAGAACGCCGCTTACCAACCCAGAAGATGTTCAGGACCCCAACTTCGTGAAGGTTGTGGTGGATAAAAACGAGTACGCGCTTTACTTTTCGCGTTATCCCATCCCGTATGCAAGGTCAGCGGAGCTCGCGGCCCCGCACTATTTGCACATCGGCCTTTATGCCTACAGGCGCGATTTCCTGCTGACGTATGCATCTCTGCCTTCCACTCCTTTGGAGCGCTCCGAGGCTTTGGAGCAACTCCGCGCGCTGGAACACGGCTACCGGATTAAGGTGCCGCTTACGGAGTGGGACAGCATAAGCGTGGATACCCCGGAAGATCTTGAAAGGGTGCGCCGTTTGGTGGAACAATTGGAGGGATGATGGCTCGCGAGATTATGGTTGGCTCCGAACAGGATGGGTGCGTGCCCGTGAGGATTGGTGGAGCCGCGCCGTTGGCGCTTATCGCAGGCCCGTGCGTGCTTGAAAGCATGGACGTATGCCGTGCAGTTGCTGGCGAATTGAAAAGGCTTTCTCAGCTACTCAACATCGGCGTGGTCTTCAAAAGCTCTTTCGACAAGGCGAATCGAACGAGCATAAGCTCTTACCGCGGTCCAGGCATCGATGCGGGTTTGGAAATGCTGGCTCAGGTGAAGCGCGAATTCGGCATGCCGGTGCTTACCGATGTGCACGAACCTTGGCAGGCGGAGCGCGCCGCGCAGGTGGTGGACATAATACAGGTGCCGGCTTTCTTGTGCAGGCAAACGGATTTACTGCTTGCCGCCGGCCGGACCGGCAAACCTGTGAATATTAAAAAGGGACAGTTTCTATCGCCGTGGGATATGGCAAACGCCGTCGAGAAGGTGGCTTCCACGGGAAACGAACAGATACTGCTTACGGAACGCGGCACCAGCTTCGGGTATCGGAATCTGGTGGTGGACTTCCGCAGTTTGCCCATCATGCGCGGTTTGGGGTATCCGGTTGTTTTCGATTTAACCCACAGCCTTCAGCTTCCCGGTGGCATGGGAACTGCCACAGGCGGCATGCGCGAGTTTGCACCCCACCTGATGAGGGCCGCATGCGCTGTTGGCGTGGATGCGCTGTTTATGGAGGTCCATCCAAATCCCGAAGCCGCGCTGTCGGATGCCTCGACTATGCTGTCGGTGTATGGGCTTGAGGAGCTTCTCCGCACCGCTCAAGCCATAGACCGAATTGTACGCGCACCCCATGCTGAGGAGGCCTCCGCAGGATGAGCATTCTGGATGATGCAAAAGCGTTTTTGCAAACCGAAATAGAGTCACTGGAGCGCATGCGCAGCCGCCTGGATGAGCGCTTCGAGAAGGCCGTGGAGATGGTGCTGAACTGCCGCGGGAAGGTTATAGTGACCGGCATGGGCAAGTCTGGCGCGGTGGGAAGGAAGATAGCCGGCACCCTATCCAGCACTGGCACACCGGCGGTGTTCCTGCACCCGGGGGAAGGCGTACACGGAGACCTCGGCGTCATCAGCCGCTCCGACCTTCTTCTGGCTCTTTCCAACAGCGGGGAAACCGAGGAGCTTGCGGCTATACTTCCAACTGTTAAGCGGCTGGGAGTCCCCATCATTGCATTCTGCGGGCGCGAAAATTCAACGCTGGGTGCGGCGGCGGATGTGGTGTTGGATACATCCGTCGAGCGTGAAGCCTGCCCCATGAACCTTGCTCCCACCGCCAGCACCACCTGCATGATGGCGCTTGGGGACGCCCTCGCTTTGTGCGTGATGAAGCTTCGGCGTTTTACAAAGGAGGATTATGCCCTCTTCCACCCAGCCGGTGCGCTGGGAAGACGCCTGCTGTTGCGCGTGGACGATATTATGCGCACGGGCGACCAGCTTGCTGTGGTTTCCAAAGGCACGCTTCTGCGCGACGTTCTCTTCGCCATCACAAAGGCCAACGCCGGCGCTGCCTGCGTTGTTGGCGAGGACGGACGCTTGGCAGGCATCGTCACCGACGGCGATATACGCAGACAGCTTTTGAAAGATGAAGGAGCTTTGGGCAAACCCGTGGAGCAGGCTATGACACCCGATCCCGCCACCATGCGCTTGGGACAGCTTGCCGCGGAGGCCGTTTATGTTATGGAACTGCGCACCCAGGCGCGCGGCACCAAAATCGGCGAAATACCGGTTTTGGACGAACAAAACCGCCCTGTGGGTATGGTAAACCTGAAAGACCTTGTGAGGGCTGGCATCATTTAAAATTTGCTTTTCAGAGGTTGCTGCTGTGGAGAGATTGTTAAACACGCTGAAATTCAACGATAAGGGGCTCATCCCGTGCGTTTTTCAGGAAGCGTCAACCGGTAAGGTCATAACCCTTGCCTACATGAACAAGGAAGCGCTAAAATTAACTTTGGAAACCGGAAAGGTCCATGTATTCCGCCGGTCGCACGGCCGCGTCATGATGAAAGGCGAAACCTCGGGCAACGTGCAGTTCGTCCGCGAGGTGCGTGCCGATTGCGAGAACAACTCGCTTCTTGTGCTTATAGATATGGCTGGGCCGGGGTGTCATACCGGGAAGTACCACTGCTATTTCAACCTTTACGACCCGGCTTCTGACTCATTCCGAGAGCAGGAGCAGCTACCGTTCGAAAGCGGCGGTGTTTCCGGAAGGGTTTCGGCTGGCGAGTAAGCACTTCCGATATTTTTCTACGGAGTGCGATGAATTCTGTTGGGTAGCGCTGTTCACCGCAAGCACTGGAACGGGCTTCTGATGTAAAAGTGGGTATTAAATCAGCGGTGACTGCCATGCCCGAGGTGCGTTAAGTATGTTGAGGACGCGGTTGCCAGAAGGAGGTGATAATCTTGAGGAAGCTTCTAAAGGTGCTGTCGCTTCTTGCTGCCGGCTTTTTCCTTGCGGGAACGGTGGCATCCACCCCTTCTCAGGCGGCTGAGGGCAAGTTGAAGAAAGAGACCAATGCGGCAGTAGGCGCGGCGAAGAAAGCTGCAACTTTGGCCGGTAAAGGAGCAAAGGCGGCTGTAGGCGCCGCAAAGAAAGGGGTTACCTGGACCGGCAAAGAGGTAAAAGCCGGGGCCTCTGCGGTTAAGAAAGCCGTTACCCACGAGCACGCTAAAGCGAAAAAGGGCACATCCGAGACCAAAGCAGTAGTTAAACCGCAGGGAAAGACTGCGCCCAAAGCAGGAGCTAAGCCGCAGCAGGGGACCAAGAAGTAAAATTCATGCCGATGATACGGTTGGACAGCAGCCGTATCATCGGCAATTTTAGGCTCCAGTTAGGCGTGCTTGGCAGCAAACAAGTGTCAAGCGCGTTTGTTTTAGAAGGTAACAATCTTATCGCTTTCCATCACCATATCGTACAGGTCTTTCATGGTGGAGATGCGGAACAGTTCCGAGCCCGCGGATTGGCGGATATTTAGGCAGGTTATGCAGGCAAGTATCTCGCCGCCCATATCAACAAAGGAGTGCATCTGCTCTGTGACATTGAAATCGCCGGTGTCTATGGAGTCGCACTCCACCCCTTTGCCCAGGAGGAAAACTTTAACCTCGTCTCCCTTTTCCAAAGCGAAGTTTCCAAGTCGAAACGCGTTCCAAACGGTTTCCGGATCGTTTGAGTAAATCACCAGACCGACTTTCATACCTCTCTCCGAAACTGAAGAAGGAACAACCTCTTTGAACACAGCCGCCCGAAAGCACGTTCCCCTATGCTGAATTTCGACGCAGGATAAGCATCCTTGTTGCCGAACTTGTTAATAAGAATTCAGGCAAGGGTGATCAGAATGGATTCGCAGACTGCTCCCAGCCAGCAAATGCCAAGGAGGACCAGCACACCGATTATAATCGCCCTCATTGTTGGTTTTCTCCCGTGGGCGATACTGGTCCTGCTCTTCATCGGTTGGGTCCTTGGCAAGGCTGTTTCGGAAGCCGGCCCGCGGATTGGGGTTGTTCGCATTTCTGGGCTCATCAGCGCGGGAGGAGGCGGTGCGCTGATAGGCGGCACTGGCTCGGAATCGGTGATTAAGCAACTCCGCTCCGCCGGCAAAGATCCCTCGATTAAAGCCGTACTGCTCAGAATCAACAGCCCCGGCGGCAGTGCGGCGGCCTCTCAGGAGATATACCAGGAAGTGGTTCGCCTGCGAACCGAGAAGCACAAGAAGGTTATTGCGTCGATGGGGGATGTTGCGGCCTCCGGAGGTTACTACATCGCTTCTGCTGCGGACCGCATAGTGGCAAACGGCTCCACGGTAACCGGAAGCATAGGCGTTATCATGCAACTGCCGGAGGCCGAGGGGCTTTTAAAGCGGTTCGGCATAAACCTGAACGTGCTCAAAAGCGGTCCTTACAAAGATACCGGCAACCCGGCAAGACAGCTCACCAAGCAGGAGAAACAGCTTCTCACGGGCATAATTATGGATGTTTACAACCAGTTTGTGGATGCCGTTGCCTCCGGCCGCCGTTTGCCCAGAGAGAAGGTGCTGAAGCTCGCCGACGGCCGCGTGTACACCGGCCGGCAGGCACTGCGGTTGGGTTTGGTGGACTACCTCGGCAACTGGCAGGATGCGGTGGCTATTGCCGCTAAGGAAGCCAAAATTCCGGGAGAACCCAGACTTAAGGAGATGGCGCCGAAAAGCCCACTCGAGTCGCTTTTGGGAGCGGATGCCGCAATTCCAAAGCGCCTGAACTTAACCGAGACGCTTCTCCTTGATGCCAGGCTCCTCGGGCTTGTAGATAATATGCTGAGCCTTCCGTGGAACTGAAAGAAATGGCTGCGGATAAACCCAAATTCTTGGTTGTGGATGGAAACAGTCTGCTGTACCGGGCTTTCCATGCGGTGCCTTATCTTTCCACGTCGGAGGGGCTTCCCACCAACGCCGTGTACGGATTTGCCAGCATGCTGTTGAACCTCCTGAATCAGTACAAGCCGGAAGCTGCGGTGGTTGCCTTCGATGCGCGCGGCCCCACCTTCCGTCACGAGGCGTTTTCCGACTACAAAGCACAGCGCCCACCCGCCCCCGATGACCTCGTGAAGCAGATGCCCTTCGCGCGGGACCTGGTGCGTGCACTGGGCATCAGAATTTTGGAGGTGCCCGGCTACGAGGCCGACGACTGCGTTGGCACCATGGCACTCCGCGCCAGAGAGGCCGGCTACTCGGTTGTCATAGTCACTGGAGACTTGGATGAGCTTCAGTTGGTTGGGGATGATATTGTTGTCGTCACAACCAAGCGTGGCGTTACCGATACCGTGGAGTACGATACAGCCGCTGTGCAGGAACGGTACGGCTTCCGCCCGGAACAGATGGCGGATTACAAAGCGCTGAAAGGTGACCCATCCGACAATGTACCCGGCGTGAAAGGCATAGGCGACAAAACCGCGGCCCGGTTGGTGCAGGAGTTCGGCAGCATCGAAAACCTGCTTTCGCGCCTGGGCGAGGTGAAGGAGGAGCGCCTGCGCAAGCTCCTTGAAGCCGGGGCCGAAGACGCGAGAAGGTCCAAGGACCTCTGCACCATCAGAACTGACGTTCCGTGCGAAATAACCCCGGATGACTGCAAGCTTCAACTGCTTGATGCCGCGGCCGCGCGCGAACTTTTCACCCGCCTGGAGTTCAAATCCCTTATGCCGCGGCTGGAGGAAATGCTGGCGAATGCTCCAGAGCCCCCTGCGCCCACCTATGCCGTTTTGGATCTGCCCTCGCCGGAAACCGTAACCTCGCTGGAGGAGTTGAAGAGCCGAACCGCGCGGTTGGCGCCTCAGAGCACTGCGGCTTTGGCACCTTTGTACAGCAGTCAGGATCCGCTTTGGGCTGAGCTGGACGGATTGGCGGTTCATGCCGAGCCGGATTGCAGGTTTTACATCCCTCGGCCGCTTGTGCCAGATGCCCTGGAAGTCCTGCTGGATTCTAACGCTCGTCTGGTCGTTCACGATTTGAAGCGGCTTCTGCATGCGGCTCCCAACCTGCAAGATCGCTTGGCCCAAAGGGTTTCGCTCGACACCACGGTTGCGGCTTACGTTTTAAACCCCGGCCGCGGCAGTTACGACCTCCCATCGCTTTCTCTGGAGATTCTCGAAAAACAGCTTCAGGCGGGAACTGCTTCGGGGGGCCTCTTGGGGCTTGCGGAAGACGGCGAAAACACAGCCAGGATTGTTGGGAACGAAGCCGCCTGCATTTTCCAGTTGGCGCCAAAGCTCGAGGGTAGGCTCGAAGCCGACGGACTGCTTGGTGTGTACCGCGATATAGAACACCCCCTGATTCCCATTCTGGCCGAGATGGAGCAAACCGGGGTTTGGGTTGACCGCTCGGCCCTTACGGCATTGTCGGAATCGCTCAACGGCCGCATCCGCGCATTGGAATCTGAGATACACCGCCTTGCCGGCGAGGAGTTCAACATTGGATCCACAAAACAGCTCCAGAGCGTTCTTTTTGAGAAGCTGAAGCTTCCCGCAGGCCGGAAAACCAAAACGGGCTTCTCGACCGACAACGAGGTTCTGGCAGCTCTGGCCGCCGAACACGAAATCGCGGCCAAAATTCTGGAGTACCGGGAGCTTACCAAGCTGAAATCAACATACGCCGATGCGTTGGTTGGCCTGATAAACCCGAGAACGGGCCGCGTTCATACCTCGCTGAACCAAACTGTGACCGCAACCGGCAGGCTTTCGTCAAGCAACCCAAATCTGCAGAACATCCCCATTCGCACCGATGTCGGCAGGGAAATCCGAAGGGCTTTCGCGGCGGTGGAGGGGTGCCTTCTGGTTTCGGCGGACTACTCGCAGATAGAACTGCGCATTCTGGCCCACATAACTGAAGAACCCGAACTGCTTCGAGCCTTTGAAGCCGACGAAGATATTCACGCCCACACCGCTTCAACGCTCTTCGGCGTTCGGGATGAGGATGTAACCCCCGAGATGAGGCGGCAGGCGAAAACCGTCAACTTCGCCGTGCTCTACGGCATGACCGACTACGGGCTTTCACGCGAATTGGGCATATCTGTGTCGGATGCTAAAAAGTTTATAGAAGGATACTTCGCCAGATTCCCCAGGATTAAAGAGTACGTAACCAGCATTCAGGCCCAGGCTAGAGAGAAAGGTTACGTAACCACACTGCTTGGCAGGCGGCGGTACATACCTGAGATAAACTCTGGCAACCGCAACGTGAGGGCCTTTGCTGAGAGAGCTGCGGTGAACAGCCCAATTCAGGGCACGGCGGCGGACATTATGAAGCTGGCGATGATTCGCGTTGCCTCGCGCCTCAAGCGTGAAGGTAGTTCGGCCAAGCTTTTGCTTCAGGTGCACGATGAGCTTCTGCTTGAAGTTCCAGAGCAGGATGCAGAGGCGCTCTGCAAACTGGTTGGCGAAGAGATGTCGCAGGCATATACATTGAAGGTCCCCCTGAAAGTTGACGTGAAGCGCGGCCCAAACTGGTCGGATATGGATTCACTCAGATGAGAATACCCAGGGCTTTAACCATAGCCGGCTCGGATTCGGGCGGTGGAGCCGGCATCCAGGCTGATTTGAAAACCTTTTCCGCCCTCGGTGTGTTCGGGATGACAGCCATCACCGCTTTAACGGCCCAGAACACCACCGGTGTGTACGGTGTTGTGGAGGTTCCACCGGAATTTGTGGGGCTTCAGATAGACGTGGTTGTGCGCGATATAGGCGTTGATGCCGCGAAAACGGGAATGCTTTCAAGCGCGCCCATAGTTGAGATGGTTGCGCAGAAAGTTCAGGAGCACGGTATTCGAAATCTGGTGGTGGACCCGGTGATGATTGCAAAAAGCGGGGCTCCGCTTTTGAAGCCGGATGCCGTGCAAGCGGTAAAGGAGAAACTTCTGCCGCTTGCGATGGTGGTAACTCCCAACCTTCACGAGGCAAGCGCCCTGTGCGGTTTCGCTGTTGGGAACGCGGCGCAAATGGAAGAGGCGGCGCGCGCCATACATGCGCTGGGGCCGCGCTACGTGGTGGTAAAGGGAGGCCACCTTGAAGGCAACCCATGCGACATTCTTTTCGACGGCGCGGGCTTCATCCGCTTCCCGGCAGAGCGCATAGAAACCGGAAACACTCACGGCACCGGGTGCATCTTTGCATCGGCGGTGGCGGCCGGCATCGCCAAAGGCATGGACGTGCCGAGCGCGGTGGCATCCGCCCGAGAGTTCATCACGGCGGCTATAAAGGGTGCTCTTCCACTGGGGAGCGGGCACGGCCCTGCCAACCCCATGGCGTATCTTGAACAGCACCGCATTGCACCTCCGCCAAACGGATGACGGAGGCAGAGTAATCTTTCATTTCAAGCCTACAGTTGTACATGGCGGCCGTCATATATTCTGCCCGAGCGGAGCCGCTACAATACCCATGAGTTCAAACATCGGATTGGAGGCTCCGCTTATGGACACCACTGAGGAAATCTGCGAAGACCGCGGCCTTAAATCGTCAGAGGCGCATCCGGGGCAAGCGGTTCGTTCTTTCCCTGATTTGGAGCAATCGCCTTTCATAGTTATATGGGAAATTACCCAGGCGTGCGACCTGGCCTGTGTTCACTGCCGGGCCTGCGCCCAACCAAACCGCCATCCAGATGAGCTTTCCACGGAAGAAGGTTTCCGCCTTATCGAGGAGATTCGCCGCTTCAACCCGGACCCGGCTTTCTCCTCTCAGGGGCCGCTTTTCGTTATAACGGGTGGGGACCCAATGAAGCGCCCGGATGTGTTTGATCTGGTCGGGCATGCTCGGGCGGTTGGACTGCGCGTTGCCATGTCTCCAAGCGGGACACCGCTTGTCACCAGGGATGCTGTGTTTCGACTGCGGCGGCTTGGGCTGGCGCGGTTGGCCATCAGCATCGACGGCCCGGATGCCGCTGTGCACGATGCCTTCAGGAGGGTTTCGGGTTCTTTCGAATGGAGCATGAATGTTGTGCGGTACTGCCAGGAGGCAGGGCTTCCGCTTCAGGTGAACACCACGGTTACCCGCCAAAATATCCAACATCTCGAGCGCATGAAACAGCTTCTTCTCTCGATTGATGGGTTGGAGCTTTGGAGCGTTTTCTTTCTCGTTCCCACCGGGCGTGGAAAGGCCGAGGATAACATAAGCGCCGAAGAGTGCGAGAACGTACTCCAGTGGCTGTATAGGTGCTCTCTGGAAGTGCCGTTTGATATTAAAACCACCGCGGCGCCGCACTACAGGCGCGTGGTGCTTCAGAACCGTGCTGAATCTGGAGGAGCCAAGAGAGTTATCGGAGTTCCCAAAGGGACGGGGATTCAGCGCGCCCCACGGGGCATCAACGACGGACAGGGCTTTCTGTTTATTTCGCACACGGGCGAGGTGTTCCCGAGCGGATTCTTGCCCGTTTCGGCCGGCAATGTGCGCACCCACAGTGTGGTGGAGCTGTACCGCAACCATCCGCTCTTCAAGGAACTGCGCAACCCCGACCTGCTGAAAGGAAAGTGCGGCGTGTGCGAGTACAGGCGCGTTTGCGGTGGCTCCAGAGCGCGGGCATACGCGGCAACCGGGGACTACCTGGCGGAAGAACCTCTTTGCGCTTACAGGCCGGCTCGGCTTAATAGGGTTGGTGCGTAGCCGGCTTCTCCCCACACGCCGGTCGCAAAGAAAAACACCTCTCTTATCGAACGGGGGCCTCTGGCCCTTCTTCTTCGGCCTCTTTGGTAAAATCTGTCTGGCCTATGTGAGCAAAACCGCAGAAGGATTGCGGACTGCGCACGGCGAACCTCTTATTGACGACATTGTGAAAAATTTATTTTTCGGAGCGATGAAAGAGACATGGTTCAATCGGCAAAGTGTTTTCTTTATGCGGCAGTTTGTGGATTGATTATCTCAGCGGTTTTCTGCGGCTGTGGAGGGGGTACTTCTACTTCGTCAATTCCCGATATAGACGGCCGCGTGGAAATAGCCAAAATTGTAGTGGAGCTGCCGTCCGGATCGGATGGCACATTAAGGCCTGGTGAGTCTTTAAAGCTTACCGCAAGCGCATTCGACAAAGCAAACAAACCCATTGCCGGGGTTGCTTTTACGTGGCGGTCTTCGAACCCGGCGGTGGCCGAAGTTGATCAAACCGGATTGGTTCGCGCAAAAAGCCCCGGGGTTGCCGACATCACAGCCTCGGCAGCAGGAGTGGTAAGCGCGCCGAGAAGGCTTACGGTTGAGAGCGAAGAGGAGGTTCCTCCTCCGCCTCCGTCGCCCAGGTAGTCCTCTGTTTCGGCTGTGGTGAACTGGTGGGGTTTTCCGGTTTTCAGGTGTTTGAATATTCCTGGTTTAGGTTTTGGGCCAAAGGAAGCTAGCCGCGGTTCGGTTTGGGGAGGCGTGCTCCGCTGGCAGGTTTCCAGGAGATGGTGGTTTCAAATCATGAAGCGCTTTTTGCTGAAACTTCGGTGTTTAAGCACTGGCGGTTTTCGGGCCGGTTGGCGGCGCTGTGCTGAAACCGCCGCGGCGGCCGTGCTGGTGGCTTTTATGGTTGCCGGATGTGGGGGGTGGAGCAAAGCGGTGGCACCGCAACCGCCGCCACCACCGCCCCCTCCAACGCCCGCAGCTCTTACTTTCGAGAAGGACATAAAGCCGATTGCGGGCAGGTGCGCTGGGTGCCATCCTGCGCTTCTGCCGACTGCGGGAAGCATGGAAGATTATCAGAATATCGTGACGAAGGGGTTTGTGAAGCCCAAGGAACCCGACTCGAGTGTTTACTATACCAAGCCTTCGGGCAAGGTGCCGCACGCGGGAGGCTCCACGTGGGGCAAAGATGCCGAAACCGTGCGTAAATGGATAGAGCAGGGGGCAAAGGAGCGGTAGTTTGAGACTGCGCAGTCCCTTAGAGGTTCTTCGGGAGCGTTTTTTAATACTGTTCCGCAGTGCCAGGGTTTTTGTGTGGTTCAGCATTGGCGCTGTGCTGGTTTTGGCGGTTATTGCACTGCGCATCAACCACTATGTGCAGGCCGACCCAAGCTTCTGCTCGAACTGCCACATTATGACCAATGCCTGGGATACCTGGGCCACCAGTTCGCACAGGGATGTTCCGTGCCGCAGTTGCCATAACCAAACTAGATTCCAGAGCCTGGAACAGCTTTACAAGTACACGATTGGGCATCGAACCCGCGTTTCTAAGCACGGCTTTGTTCCGGATGTGAACTGCAGGAGGTGCCATTTTTCCGGCAGTCGGAGATGGGTGCAGGTTGGCAGAACGGCCGGCCATCAGGTGCACGTTGGTAAAGCGAGGATAGAGTGCGTTCAGTGCCATGCGGGGAGCGTGCACCGCTTTGAGCCTCCGCCGAATGCTTGCCGCTGGTGCCACCCGAGCGTGTTCGTGAAGATACGCGGCATGGGCACTCTGCACTGCCTATCCTGCCACGAGTATTTGATTGAATCCCCTTATCTTAAGCCATCCAGGGGGTCGTGTCTGGCGTGCCACAGCAGAATGGGGGTGCGGGCTGTATCGTTTGGCGGGAATGCGCCGATGCAGTTCCCATGCGGCACCTGCCACGAACCGCACAAACCGCAAGATCCGAGGGATGCGTGCATTCGGTGCCATCCGAATTCTATCACTCCAACCACACCGGAGGCGCACAAGCAGTGCATAGGGTGCCACACTCCTCACTCTTGGCGGTTTAAAAACGTTCAGCAGTGCCGGGCTTGCCATGCTTCCGTATCTCTGGCGGTTGAAGAGCACCGCATACCCGGCCATGTTGAGAAGTTCTGCATTGGCTGTCACCAAGAGCACGGGTGGAAGTTTGCAGATAGGAAGGTTTGCAGTGACTGCCACGCCAAGATGAAGGCGGTGCCGCATCCAGTGCCTTGGGTGCAGGGTCACCAGGAGGAGGGGCGCACAAAGCCGGCGCTCTGCGCGAACTGCCACGAGAAGAGCTTCTGCGCGAACTGCCACAGCCGCATGCAGCCCGAATCGCACAAGCAGGTCGGTTGGGCGCAGAAAGTCCACGGCGTTTACGGCCTGCGGGAAAGCATGCGGTGTGCCACCTGCCACAGCAGGACTTACTGCATGGACTGCCACGGTCTCCAGATGCCGCATCCTGCTGGCTGGATACGCGCGCACTCAACCGCTGGCAAGAACAGGGCTTTGTGCGCGAAGTGCCACAGCAAGTCTTACTGCGACCGCTGTCACGGTGGCCCGAACATGATGCCGCCGGACCATGTGAACAACTGGCGCGTGCGGCACGGAAAGGTGGCCAAGCCCGGAGCGGCTCGGTGCATGACGTGCCATGTGCAGCGCCAGTGCGATGCCTGCCACGGCGTGGCGATGCCGCATCCGGCGGGCTGGCTGCCGGATGGTCACGGCAGGCAGGCTTCGTTCAAGCGCGGCAGTGTGTGCTTCCGCTGTCACCAAGAGAGCTACTGCTACCGTGTGTGCCACCAGCGAAGCAGTCGGTAAGCTTTCTGGGAGAAGTTAAAGGGGTTGGATTTGCCTGAATGAGGATGAAGGATGAGAAAAGCGCTGTTGCAAGCTAAGAAACTGCTTTGGGTTGGTTTGATATTGTGCGCTGTGCTTGGCGCTTTGGGGTGGGCGGCATCTGCACAACAGCAGGGGGTTTCTCCGTACATTGGGCCGGAGGCGTGCATCAAGTGCCACGGACAGCTAGCCAGAGCATGGTTGGAAGTATCGCACAGCAAGGCCCTTATGGCGGAGGACAGACCGCCGTCCGCGCGCGGATGCGAGGCTTGCCACGGTCCGGGGCGCGAACACTCCACAAGGAACCGCAAGGCCATTGTTTCGTGGGAGAGTTTGGACCGTGAGAAGCGCAACAGCATCTGCATGACTCCGGAATGCCACCCCACGGTAACCCCGGAGAACTGGAAGGGCGGTCCGCATGATTTGATACGGCTTCAGTGCGCCGGATGCCATGAGGTTCACAAGGTGGTGCCCAACCCGCGGCTTATGAGGGTTGAGGAGAACACACAGTGCTTGGGATGCCACAGCGCCATTACTACGAAGATAGAGGCCGGGGAGCACCATGTGGTTAAGGGGTTCCTTAAATGCGGGATGTGCCACAACCCGCATTTGAAGAACAAGGACCAGCATCTGCTTAAAATCCCCAGGGCGCAGTTGTGCGCCGCATGCCACGGTGTTGGGGGAATTAAGCCGGAGTCTCATAAGGCCAAGGAGTGGCCTGGCAACCACGGCGAGATTGCAAAGCCCAACATAGCCAAATGTATGGACTGCCACGATGAGGAGAATTACTGCACCACGTGCCACCACGGAGTGCGAATGCCGCATCCCGAGGGATGGCTTCCCACGGGGCATTCGATGCTGGCGAGTTTTTCGGAATCCTCCCCGTGCTTCAAGTGCCACCAACAGCGGCTGTGCTTTGTTTGCCATTTGAGGGAGTCGGTGAATGAAGGGGCTAAGTAAACCGGGCTTGGCGGTGGTTTTGGCAAGCATTGCGGTTGCGGCAGTTGCGGCCCTGCAGCCTGCCAGGGGTTCTGCCCCGGCCCAGAAAAATGAGTTTGCCGGTTCCGAGGTGTGCATTACCTGCCACGGAGAGTTTGCCAGGCTGTGGGAGAAACAGCGCCACAGCCAGTATCTTTTGGCGAAAGGTCGAAAAGAACCGGGCAAGGGTTGCGAGGAATGCCACGGTCCTGGCAAAGCGCATGCGGAGGGCAATCGCAAAGCCATTGTGAAGATGGGCGCACTTACTGCGGAAAAGCAAAGCGGTGTGTGCCTTGGCTGCCACCAGGACTATGTAAGGAAGGCGGAATGGTTTGCCACCGCGCACGCTCGGCAGCGCATAACCTGCACCGACTGCCATCCTGTTCACCAGCAACCGAAGGCATCTCCAATGCTTCGTGAGGGCATCCCCCAGTTGTGTTTTAGGTGCCACGGGCGGATAAAGGCGCAGTTGAGAAAGAACTCGCACCATCCAGTGCTTGAAGAGAGGGTGAAGTGCACAAGCTGCCACGACGTGCACCGCTCTACGGAGCAGGCAATGCTCAAGGCGCCGGTTGGGGTGCTCTGCGTATCGTGCCATCGAGACAAAGAGGGACCGTTCCTGTTTGAGCATGACCCCATTGTGAATGAGATATCCGAATCGTGTCTCGCCTGCCACACCCCTCACGGTTCCGGGAATGTGCAGCTTCTTAAGTTGGGGTCTCGCGGATTGTGCATGCAGTGCCATTCGGATAAGACAAACCATTTCCCTGGGCCCAGGTGTTGGACGTCAGGCTGTCATACGCGGGTTCACGGCTCCAACACAAGCCAGTTGTTCTTCTGAGGAGGGCGAACGTGACGAGGCTTTTGGTTTGCATGGCAACCCTCCAATTGGTTTTGGCGGTTGGGTCGGTTTGCGCCAAAATAACGCGCGAGCCGATTAGAGGGCTTCACGGCAATATAACCTCCGCGCTGGAGAGCATAAGCGGAAGCGGCAGTGAGGAGCGGTACGAAAAGTACCGGTCGCGGCCGCGCGATTTGGTTTTGGACGAAATTGAGCTGAGCTACTACAAGCAAAACTTCGATTACGGGGCTTTAAGGCTTTGGCGCCCCGGAGAGAGAGATTGGGATGGCGAAATCCGTTTGAGCGTTCCACATCCTTATACACAAATTCGTGTGGAAAGCACCAATTCGCGGTTTTATTTGTATCCTGGAGAGGGACAGTCGCAGCGCAGGGAGACGCCCGCACTGTTCCGATTTGGGGCGCCAAACGGGCGGTGGAGCGTTTCTGCGGAGTTTCCGGCGCATCGGGTGAGAATTGGCAAGACCGAGAGGGCGCCGGTGAACTACTCATCCCACGATGCAGTTTTCAGGTTTTCCGGGGTTGGTTCGTGGGGTGTGGCGGATGTTGTTTTCGGCCGCCTGAGGTACGATGACCGAGCCGGAGAGCAACCGGACCACCTTACAAGGGAGGTCGGGCTTCGATATCTGCGCTCCACAGCCTCGTTGGCTGGTGTAAGCATCGACGTGACGGCTTCGCGAATCCGCCAATCGCCCATGACAGGGCTGGCTGCGCCGGCTTCTGGGGCCAGCGGTGGGCGCTGGGTTGTTCAGGGGTTTACGTCTCCGCTGGAGCCGCTGATGGTTTCTGCGCGGGTTGCCGGCACCTATCAGAACAGGAGGTTTACCCAAACCTCGTACGCCCGGCGAAGCTCCACGGCGTCCATATCCGCCGCCTACAGGGGCTTTCGGCGGATGAATATCCAGGCTGGATATGCCAAGAAGCGCGTATCGAGGCTTAGGAGAGACCAGAGGGCTTTGGAGCACCCGGTGCAGAACACGTTTTGGACCACAATCCGCTACAATCCCACCCCGCTTTGGACCGGCATCCTTAAGGTGGAGACCCGCCAGCTTGACGAGGAACCATCCAGCGGCTTGCAGGACCCCCGCCCTCTGCTTCACAACCACATCAACATAACCGATCTGCGCGTTTTGGGTACGCCAACAGACAACACCGAGGTGCACTTGTTTGTAAGCACCGATAGACGGCGCAATACGGGGCGCAATGTGGCTTTTACGCGAACGGTTGCCAATTTCGGCGGGTGGTGGCAGGTAGCTCCGAGATTGGGCGTGTCGGCAGATGCGTACTCCGAAAGCTACTCCACATCCGGTGTTGAGCTGGTTCCATATTACATAAGGGCGAACACGGCCCAGATGGGTCTTGTGTGGAGCGCATCCAAAAGCACCACGGTGGATCTCGGGTTTACGGCTTACCGAGCCGGAGGCACAGAGTCATTGCGCCAGAATGTTCTTGCGTTGGGGGCTCGGCGCAGGCTTGATGACGGCCGCAGGATTGGCGTGGAGCTTCGGAGAGATAGGTTTCGGGACCTCAAAACCCCGTCTCAGAGCTACAGCGCCACCGTTTTGTGGGTTTCCCTGGATCAGCAGTTTTGATGGGGCCCGGGCTTATTTGCTGCCTATACTGTGGGGCGGTCGGAAGCCTTTAGGATATCCATCAGCTCGCTCATGCGGTGCGGGTCTTCGCGAAAGCAGCCGGTTATGTGGCTGGTTATCATTCTGGAGTTTTGCTTCTGCACGCCGCGAATCATCATGCAGAGGTGCTGAGCTTCAACCAAAACGGCCACACCGCGCGGCGAGATGGCGTTTTGCATGGCTTCGGCAATCTGCTGGGTCATGCGTTCTTGAACCTGCAGTCGGCGTGCGAACATATTCACCAGGCGGGCCACCTTGCTTAGCCCCACTATGCGGCCGTTCGGCACGTAGGCCACGTGTGCCACGCCGAAGAACGGGAGCAAGTGGTGCTCGCAGAGGCTGTAGAACTCGATGTCGCGCACCAGGACGAGGTCGTTGTAGTCACTCTCGAATATAGCCCCGTTGAGGATTTCTTCAACAGACTCCGAGTAGCCTTGGGTCATGAACCGCAGGGCTTCCATTGCGCGGGAGGGGGTTTTCTGTAGCCCTTCGCGCTCTGGGTCTTCGCCAATCCTTCGGATCAACTCTCGGTACAGTTCTTCATCTTCCAGCATCATACTGTATTACCCGGTGAGGTTAGGAGGTTTTGTAAACACAGTGCATAGAAAGAGGTTTTTGCTGTTCAATATACCGCTGTTTGCAAAACCTCTTGGCGGAAAGCGCACCGTTAGTCTGCCTTTTTGTGCAGAACCAGTTTACCACAAAAGAGCCAGCCGAAACAAACGTGGGTCCGAACTGTTTATAGCTTGTCTTTTTGCTTTGCAGACAGCCATTTGCATTGCAAGCGAAAATGGCGCAAGTTGTTGACACGAAAAAGCCTTTTGTGTATACTATGGCAGTGGTTGCTTCTGGTGGCAGTTTTTAGCTTGGAAGTAACCCGGTTAACGAATAAGCAAACACCGCGCGGGAGAATAAAGCCGCGGGGTGTTTGCGGCTGTCTATACTCGACAAAGGAGGTAGGCGAAGGGCGCACTCCTCGTTTAGGTGGTTTTTAGCGATTGGTTTGAAGAGGAATGCAGTTCAGCCCCTCCTTGTGTCGAGGGGCCGTTTATTTTTGAGTAACTTTTTCGGAAGAGGAAACAGCCGGTTATGCCAACCATAAGTCAATTAGTTCGAAAAGGTCGCAAAAAGGTTGTAAAGCGAACCAAGGTAATGGCGCTGCACTGGGAGTACAACGCCGTTAAGCGCAAGCTTGTACCGACGAGGGGCGCGCCTCAGAAGCGGGGAGTTTGTCTTGTGGTTCGCACCGTATCCCCGAAGAAGCCGAACTCGGCTTTGAGGAAGATTGCGCGCGTTCGCCTTTCGAACGGGCAAGAGGTTACGGCGTACATTCCCGGTATCGGCCACAACCTTCAGGAACACTCGGTTGTGCTTGTGAGGGGTGGGCGCGTTAAGGACCTGCCCGGGGTTAGATATCACATTGTGCGCGGTGCCTTGGATGCGGCTGGTGTGAAGGACCGCAAAAAGGCCCGCTCCAAATACGGAACGAAGAAACCCAAGTAAACTGTTGCGCCATGCGGCGCCGGATTTTGGTGCAATAAGGGCGCGCTTTTGCGCCTGTATCGAGGGAGAGAGTTACCCATGCCGAGAAAAGGGCCAGCGCCAAAACGCGAGATCATGCCGGACCCAGTGTATAACGACGAATTGGTGGCTCGTTTTATAAACCGTCTTTTCACTCGTGGAAAGAAGAGCGTTGGAGAGAAGATTTTCTACAACGCTTTGGAGATAATCAGGAGCCGCACCGGCAAGGACCCGCTTGAGGTTTTCCATCAAGCGATAAGAAACGTAATGCCGGTTTTGGAGGTAAGACCGCGGAGGGTTGGCGGTTCAACATATCAGGTTCCAATGGAGGTCCGTCCGGAGCGGCGCAGATCCTTGGCCATTCGCTGGATTATCACGTTTGCGCGGCGCCGCAGCGGTAAATCTATGGAAGAGAAGCTGGCCGCCGAGCTTATGGACGCGGCTCAGGGAACAGGCGCGGCGGTGAAGCGCAAAGAGGATACACACAGAATGGCGGAGGCCAACAAGGCGTTTGCGCACTATAGATGGTAGCGCGGCCGCCAAGTTGGCGCGGAATGCCCGGCGAGATAGCGGCACCTAAACTGAATTTGCAAAGGTGCCGAGTCGAGTTTCGGTCCATCAAGGCCTTCGGATTCGAGAATGAAAACGACCGTTGGCGACGGCTTCTCTGGGTAATATTATCCAGGGAGGCAGATGGCGGAGCCGGCAGACCCGTGCTGTATTCCAACAGGATAAGCCGACTGATAGCACATCGGAGGTTCGCCAATGGCAGGTAATAATGTTGTGAGTTTGGAAAATACAAGAAACATAGGAATAGCGGCTCATATAGACGCTGGTAAAACCACCACAACCGAGCGCATCTTGTTCTACACGGGCAAGGTGCATCGGATGGGAGAGGTGGATGAAGGCGCTGCTACCATGGACTGGATGGTCCAGGAGCAGGAACGGGGGATTACTATTACTTCCGCGGCCACCACGTGCTTTTGGAAGGGGCACCGCATTAACATAATCGATACCCCTGGACACGTGGACTTTACCGTGGAAGTGGAAAGGTCCCTGCGCGTGCTGGACGGCATGGTGGCGATTTTCTGCGCCGTCGGCGGGGTGCAACCGCAGTCGGAAACGGTGTGGCGCCAGGCAAATCGCTACCGGGTTCCCAGAATCGCCTACGTTAACAAAATGGATCGCGTGGGGGCCGATTTCCTGCGCGTTGTGGACAAGATGCGCGAGCGCCTCGGCGCAAAAGCCGTTCCCATCCAGATACCCATCGGGGCGGAAGCCAACTTTGTTGGCGTTGTGGACCTCATCCGGATGAAGAGCATCATTTACCTCGATGACCTGGGCACCGTCAGCAAGGAAGACGAAATACCTTCCGAGCTGTTGGACCTGGCGTTCGAGCAGAGGGAGAAGATGCTTGAAGCCATAGCCGATGTGGACGAGCGCCTGATGGAGAAGTATCTGGAGGGCGAGAAGATTACGGTTGAGGAGATAAAGCAGGCGCTTAGGCACGGAACAATCCACGGTGGGTTGGTGCCGGTGCTGTGCGGTGCATCCTTCAGAAACAAGGGTGTACAGCCGCTGATGGATGCAATTGTGGACTATCTGCCGTCGCCTCTGGACTTGGAGGCGGTGGAGGGCGTGAACCCGAACACCGGAGAAACCGAGCGCCGCAGGCCGGTTCCCGATGAGCCTTTTGCCGCGCTGGCGTTCAAGATAATGTCCGACCCATACGTTGGCAAGCTTACGTTCCTGCGCGTTTACTCCGGGGTGCTGACGAAAGGCATGCACGTTCTCAACTCCACCAAGGGAACGCGCGAAAGGATTGGGCGCATTTTGAGGATGCACGCCAACCACCGCGAGGACGTGGATGAGGTGCAGGCCGGAGATATTGCGGCGGCGGTTGGCCTTGGCGATACAACCACCGGCGATACGCTTTGCGACGAGTCCGCACCGATTGTTCTGGAGTCGATTCAGTTCCCAGAGCCGGTGATTTCCATCGCCATTGAGCCGAAAACAAAGGCCGATCAGGAGAAGCTGGCCAATGCACTGAGTCGGTTGTCTGTTGAGGACCCAACGTTCAAAATCCGCACCGATGAAGAGACGGGTCAAACCATTATATCCGGAATGGGCGAACTGCATCTGGAGATAATCCAGGACCGTTTGGTGCGCGAGTTCAAGGTTGAAGCGAACGTTGGTAAGCCTCAAGTGGCCTATAAGGAAACCATAACCACTTCTGCGCGCGCTCAGGGTCGGTATGTGCGCCAGACCGGTGGCCGAGGTCAATACGGCGATGTGTGGCTGGAGGTGGAGCCTCTGCCTCCCGGGTCTGGAGTAGAGTTTGTGAATAAGATTGTGGGCGGTGTGGTGCCGAAAGAGTACATACCGGCCGTGGAGAAGGGCGTGCGCGAAGCGCTGGAAGCCGGCGTTATTGCCGGATATCCGGTTATAGATATACGGGTTACGCTTGTCGACGGGTCTTACCATGAGGTAGACTCGTCCGAGCTGGCGTTTAAGATGGCAGGCTCCATAGCTGTGAAGGCCGCGGTGCAGAAGGCCGGGCCCATCATCAAAGAGCCGATTATGCGGGTGGAGGTGGTAACCCCCGAGGAGTTTTTGGGAGATGTTATAGGCGATATAAACGCTCGGAGGGGCCACATCCTGCATATGGAGCCCGGTCCTGGTGGAACTCAGGTTGTGAGGGCGCATGTGCCTTTGGCAGAGATGTTCGGTTATGCCACCGTGCTGCGGTCGCTCACTCAGGGCCGAGCTTCGTACACGATGGAGCCGTCGCACTACGAGGAACTCCCCCCTTCTCTTTCCCAGGGGGTTCGTGAGCGAAGTTCGGGCCCCCAGCTAGCAACTAGATAGACGCAGAATAACTTGCGATTAGGATAGGAGTGACTGATGCCGGCTAGAGATAGAGTTAGGATACGCTTGAAAGCCTTCGATCACAAGGTGCTGGATCAGTCTGCAGAAAGGATAGTGCAGACTGCACGGCGGACCGGGGCACGCATCTCGGGACCGGTGCCTCTGCCCGTGGAGAGGAACGTTTTTTGCGTGATACGGGGTCCCAACATCGATAAGGAATCGATGGAGCACTTTGAACTGCGCACCCACAAGCGCTTGATCGACATTTTGGACCCGGGGCCGAAGACAATCGACGCTTTGCTGCGGCTGGATCTGCCGAGCGGTGTTGACATCGAGATCAGGGGGTAGGCCGAGATGAAGGCGATACTGGGCACCAAAATCGGAATGACGCAGGTGTTCGACAGCGAAGGGCACGTGGTACCCGTAACCGTCATCGAGGCCGGACCCTGCACGGTTGTGCAGAAGAAGACGGTGGAAACGGATTCGTACGCGGCAATACAGGTTGGGTACGGCGATGTTAAAGAGAGCCGCCTCAACAAGCCGATGCTGGGGCATTTTAAGAAGCACGGCGTTGAGCCGAAGCGAGTGCTCCGGGAGTTTCGCGGGGAGACAGATCTTTCGGTTGGCGACAAGATCACCGTGGACATATTCTCCGAGGGAGATTTGGTGGATGTAACCGGAATCTCCAAGGGCAAGGGCTTCCAAGGGGTGGTGAAGAGGCATCACTTCCACGGGGGGCCCATGAGCCACGGTTCGATGGTTCACCGCAAGCCGCAGTCCAGCGGTGCCACGGATGCGGCCCGGGTTTTCAAGGGTGTTCGCAAGCCCGGTCATATGGGTCACGAGCGCGTTACGGTTAAGCGCTTGAAGGTTGTGCGCGTTCTGCCCGAGAAGAACCTGCTTTTGGTTAAGGGCGCTGTTCCGGGGCCCAACGGCGGTTTGGTTACAGTGAGAGGAGCGAAGTGATGCCTTCCGTATTGGTGCTGAGCAAGGATGGAACACAAACGGGCGCGCTGGAGCTGAGCGAAGAGGTTTTCGGCAGGCAGGGCGGCGAGGCAGTGGTGCACCGCGCTTTGGTAACCGAGCTTGCGAATGCCAGGCAGGGCACGGCAAGCACAAAAACCCGCGGTGAGGTATCCGGCGGTGGAAGAAAGCCTTGGCGCCAGAAGGGAACCGGAAGGGCCAGGCACGGTAGTATCCGCTCGCCGATATGGACGCATGGTGGTGTGGTTTTCGGCCCCAAGCCGCGCGACTACAGCAAGCGCATAAACAAAAAAGAAAAGCATGCCGCCATGATGTATGCCCTGTCGGCACGGCTTGCGGAGGGCGCGGTAACCGTGGTGGATGACCTCAGCCTGCCGGCTCCTAAAACAAAAGAGATGGTGGCTCTGCTTAATCGGCTGGGTATAGAAGGCAAAACGCTTGTTGTGGTTTCGGAGCCCGATGAAACGCTCAGGCGTGCCAGCGCAAATCTGCCCAATGTTCTTTTGCGGGTGGCCCCGAACCTGGCCATAAGGGATGTTCTGTGGGCCGACCGCATACTGGGCACGGCAGATGCTCTGCGTAAGTTGGAGGAGAATCTGGCGCGATGAAAGACCCTTATTCCATAATAGAGCGTCCAATCCTTACCGAAAAGTCGCTGAAGGCGGCCGAGGAGGGTAAATACACCTTTAAGGTGGCCAAGGACGCAAATAAAATAGAGATACGCAAAGCCGTTGAGAAGATATTCAACGTGAATGTGGTTCGGGTGAACACGATGATTGTTAAGGGCGAGAGGCGCCGCCTGGGACGGCTGAGCGAAGGAAGGACTCCGGATTGGAAAAAGGCAATAGTTACACTGGCACCCGGCCAGAAGATTGACCTGTTTGGAGGAGTGTAAGAAATGGCACTAAGGCAATTTAAACCGACGACGCCGGGTCGCCGGTTCATGACGGTAAGCACTTTTGAAGAGATTACCAAAACGGAACCGGAAAAGTCGCTTACTGCGCCTCTGCATAAGACCGGCGGTCGAAATGCCCAGGGGCGGATAACATGCAGGCATAAAGGCGGCGGCCATAAGCGCCTGTACAGGATTATAGATTTCAAGCGCGACAAATGGAATGTTCCGGCAAAGGTTGCCGCGATTGAATACGATCCGAACAGGTCCGCCCGGATTGCCCTGCTGCATTACGCCGATGGCGAAAAGCGGTATATACTTGCACCGCTTGGTCTGCAGGTGGGCGATACGGTTATGGCCGGACCGGACGCGGATATAAAGCCGGGGAACGCGCTTCCACTTAGATGCATACCCGTGGGTACCACGGTGCACGCGATCGAGCTGATGCCCGGCAAAGGCGCGGTTTTGGTGCGCAGTGCCGGAACTGGTGCGCAGTTGATGGCAAAGGAGGGGAAGTATGCCACACTGCGCCTGCCGTCAGGCGAGATGCGAATGGTGCACGTGGAGTGCATGGCAACCGTTGGTCAGGTTGGGAACCCCGACCACGAGAATATCTCGCTTGGCAAGGCTGGCCGAAGCCGCTGGCTGGGAATACGACCGGCGGTTAGGGGTGTGGCAATGAACCCGCGCGACCACGCACACGGCGGGGGCGAAGGCAAGGCGCCGGTTGGTCGGAAGACGCCGCAAACGCCGTGGGGCAAGGCCGCGCTTGGAGTGAAAACTCGGCGGCGCAAGAAGCCGAGCAGCAAGTTTATCATTAAGCGACGCAATGCATGAAAACCAGAAAGCCTGGCCTGAAACCTTAGGGCCGGCGGTGGAAGTGCTGGGAGGTAGGCGAGTACGGTATGGGACGATCACTTAAAAAAGGGCCTTACGCAGATCCGAAACTGCTGAAGAAGATAGAGGAGATGAACAAGAAGGGCGAGAAGCGCATCATCAAAACCTGGTCGCGCAGGTCCACTATCTTCCCAAGCATGGTCGGACATACAATAGCGGTGTATGATGGCCGGAAGCACGTTCCGGTGTTCATCACCGAGAACATGGTGGGACATAAACTTGGCGAGTTCGCTATAACGCGAACGTTCAGGGGCCACGGGCATCACACCGAGCGAAGCACGGCCCTGAAGTGAGAAGCGGGGGATAATGCACTATGCAACAAACACAACAACCGCATGAGGCCCGAGCTGTGGCCAGGTATGTTCGCATAACCCCAACCAAGGCGCGGCTGGTAATCGACTTGGTGCGGGGAAAACCTGTGCCTGAGGCCATGCAGTTGCTGAGGTTCCTTCCAAACAGGGCCGCTCCTATAATCCGAAAGGTGGTTCAGTCGGCGGCGGCCAATGCTCTGGATCGTTTCGACCTTGATCCGGAGGAGCTGGTGATAACCAAATGCTATGTGGATCAGGGTCCTTCCATGAAGCGCATAAGGCCGAGAGCCATGGGGCGTGCATACCGCATACTTAAGCGCACCAGCCACATCACTGTTGTGGTTGGCGAAAGGACCCAGGCTCAGCGAAAGCGCGGCAAATAGGCACAGGGGGAGGAAATAAGTTGGGCCAAAAAGTACATCCTATAGGTCTCAGGATCGGAATCATAAAGGATTGGGAGAGCCGCTGGTACGCTGATAAGAAAACCTATCCGGATCTCCTTGAGGAAGATTTAAAAATTCGCAAGTTTATTCGTGAGTATGCGCCTGGCGCCGGAATCTCTCGCATAGAGATAGAGCGCTTGGCCAACAGGGTCCTTTTGAAGGTGCATACCGCTCGGCCTGGGGTTATTATAGGGCGCGGCCGGCGCGGGATTGACGAAATGATAGCGGCGTTGGAGAAGCTTACAAAGAAAGAAGTAAGCGTATCGCTGGAGGAGATACGCCATCCCGAGCTGGACGCGCAGTTGGTGGCGGAGTCGATCTGCCAGCAGATAGAAAAGCGTATATCCTACAAGCGTGCGATGAGGCAGGCGGTTGCCCGCGCTATGAAGCTTGGCGCCAAGGGCATTAAAGTGCAGTGCAAGGGGCGCTTGGCTGGCGCGGAAATGGCGCGTTCGGAAAAGGTTATGGAGGGCCGCGTGCCGCTTACAACCCTGCGGGCCGATATAGACTACGGCTTTGCGGAGGCGAAAACCACGTACGGCAACATCGGCGTGAAGGTTTGGATATACAAGGGCGACGTACTGCCCGAGGGCAAGCACGAACTGCCCGCTCGTCCGGTGTTCGAACCGCGGCCGCAGAGGCAGGAAAGCGGGCGCAACCGGAACCGCAGCCGCAACCGGTCTAGCGGGGAGTAGTTCACAAAGAATACGGCACAGGGGGTTCAGCACGATGTTAATGCCCAAGAGAGTTAAGCACCGCAAGGTGCACCGCGGGCGCATGAAAGGTAAAGTTACAAGCCCCGGCGCTTCGACGGTGCACTTTGGAGAGTACGGGCTTCAGGCTCTTGAACCTTGCTGGATGACCAGCAACCAAATAGAAGCCGCGCGAATTGCCATAACCCGCCATGTAAAGAGGGGCGGTAAGATATGGATCCGGGTTTTTCCGGATAAGCCGTTCACCAAGAAGCCTGCGGAAACCCGCATGGGTAGCGGCAAAGGCGCCCCTGCCGGCTGGGTGGCGGTGGTGAAGCCCGGACGGGTGCTGTTTGAGATAGCTGGAGTTAGCGAAGAGCTGGCGCGCGAGGCCATGCGGAGGGCCGCGCACAAACTGCCGATTGCAACCCGCTTTATAAAGCGGGAGACGCCGCCAGCTCAGCAGGCCGCCGAGCCTTCCAAGCAGGAGCAGGAAAAGGAACAAGAGGCAGTTGCAGTTGGGGAGGGTGTGGCCAATGAAAGCTAGAGAGCTGAGACAGCGCACCGACGCGGAGCTTCTGGAACAGCTACAGAGGCTTAGGGAAACGCTTTTCCAGCTTCGCGTGCAGCGCACCACGAATCAGCTTAAGGATAAACACAAGCCGATGCAGGTTCGAAAGGATATTGCCCGTATTTTGCTGATTTTGCATGAGCGTGGCATAAAAGTTTAAGGCTGAGTAGGTGACCATGGAAACTGTTCAGAGAAATAAGCGAAAGGTGCGCGTTGGCACCGTTGTCAGCGATGCAATGGATAAAACTGTGGTGGTCGCTGTGGAGCGTTTGGTGAGGCATCCGCTCTACGGGCGAACCATACGCAGAACAAAGAAGTACAAAGCTCATGATGAGCACAACGAGGCCAAAGTTGGCGATATTGTGGAGATTATGGAGTGCCGGCCTCTCAGCCGCGAGAAGCGGTGGCGCGTAAGCAAGATACTGGAGAGGGCTAAGTAGCGATGATACAACCTTATACCAGGCTGAAGGTTGCGGACAACTCTGGCGCTCGCGAGCTTTTGTGCATCCGCGTAATGAAGGGGTCGAATACCAAGTACGCATACGTTGGGGATGTGATTGTTGGCGCGGTGAAAGTGGCAACGCCCGGTGCCCCTGTGAAAAAGGGCGATGTGGTGCGGGCTGTGATTGTGCGGACCAAGCATCCCATCCGCCGCCCGGATGGTTCTTACGTTCGGTTTGATGACAACGCGGCGGTGATTATCAACCAGGCTGGAGAACCGAGGGGCACGCGCATATTCGGCCCTGTGGCGCGGGAGCTTCGCGACCGCCAGTTTATGAAGATCATCTCGCTTGCGCCCGAGGTGTTGTGAGGCGCATGCTTGGGTGCTGTGCGGATGTGGGGTAAAGTGCCGTTGGCTTTTTAGGAGATAAGAATATGCCCAAAACGGAGAGTAAGTCACCAGGGGTTCGTAAGCTTCACGTACGGAAAGGAGATACGGTGCTGGTCCTCGCGGGCAGAGATAAGGGCAAGCGCGGTGTTGTTCTGCGCGCCATGCCTTCGGAGGAGCGGGTTGTGGTTGAGGGTGTGAATATGGTAACCCGGCACCGCAAACCGCGCCCGGGCGGCCCAAGAGGGCAACAGCTTCAGACCGGCACCATTCAGAAGCCGTCTCCGATTCACGTTTCGAACGTGATGCTTGTGTGCCCGCGCTGTGATACACCTACGCGTGCACGGAGAGTTGTTGGAGAATCTGGACGCAGGGTTCGGGTTTGCAAAAACTGCGGTGAATTGATTGATTCGGTGTAAAAGAGGGGAGTTGCCTTGTCACGCCTGAAAGAAAAATACATAAAAGAAGTTGTTCCGGCCTTAATGGAAGAGTTTAAATACAAGAACGTGATGCAGGTGCCGAAGCTGGAGAAGATAGTGCTGAACATGGGTGTTGGAGTGGCCCTGCAGGATCCGAAACAGCTTGATGCCGCCGTGCGCGAACTCGCGCTGATTACGGGACAGCGGCCGGTTGTAACAAGGGCCAAGAAGTCCATTGCGGCTTTTAGGGTTCGCACCGGAATGCGCATCGGCGCCAAGGTTACACTGCGCGGCGAGCGCATGTACGAGTTTTTCGACCGCTTGGTGAACGTGGCTCTTCCAAGGGTGAGGGACTTCAGCGGTGTTAACCCGAATTCGTTCGACGGCCGCGGCAACTTCGCAATGGGAATTAAGGAACAGCTTGTGTTCCCTGAGATAAACTACGATGATGTTGATCGCATCCGCGGTATGGATATCATCATCACAACAACCGCTAAGACGGATGAAGAAGCCCGCAGTCTCCTGAGGCATTTGGGAATGCCTTTCCGAGAGCGGGCCTAGGAGGATAGAGGGCCGATGAACCGGTATGCAGCCAAAAATATCCGCAACGTTGCTGTGGTGGGGCATCAGGGCACCGGCAAAACATCGCTGGTGGAAGCCATGCTGTTTGTTTCCGGTGCTAAGGACCGCATGGGGCGCGTGGAGGACGGTACCACCACCACAGACTTCGATCCCGCCGAGCAGAAACGGGGGATTAGCATAAGCGCGGCCGTGGCACCCGTGGAGTGGAAGGGCCACAAGATTAACCTCATCGATACTCCGGGATACCTGGACTTTGTTGGAGAGGTTTACGGCGCTCTGCGGGTTGCCGACGTCGCCCTTGTGCTTGCTGCCGCTGCCTCGGGCTTGGAGGTTGGCACCGAAATCGTTTGGGATGTTGCCGCTCAGCGCAATATGGCGCGGATGATTCTTGTCAGCAAGATGGACCGGGAAAACGCCGATTTTGCGTCCTTGGTTCAGCAGCTCAGAAACACTTTCGGCAACAAAGTGGTGCCGATCCAGGTTCCCATAGGAGCTGCCGAGAGCTTCCGCGGAGTTGTTGACCTGGTGCGCATGCGCGCTTACATTTACGACGGCAAGAATTACACCGAGGCAGATATTCCTGCGGATTTGAGCGATGTGTGCGCTCAGTATCGGGACCAACTGCTGGAGGCTGTTGCAGAAACGGACGACGACCTCATAACCAAGTACCTGGAGGGCGAGGAGCTTACAGAGGAAGAGGTGTTCCGCGGACTGCGGGATGGTGTGAAGCAGGCCAGCATTTTCCCGGTTTTGTGCTGTTCAGCGCACAAGATGACCGGTACCGCCGGCCTGATGGATCAGATTGTGGAAGTGGCGCCGAGCCCTGTTGATGTGGCTCCTATCGAAGGGGTTCGGCCGGGTACCGACGAAAAGCTGGTGCGCGAATGCCGTGAGGATGCTCCCACATCGGCTTTCGTTTGGAAGACTTCTGCGGACCGGTACGTGGGCAAGCTTACGTACTTCCGCGTTTACTCTGGTGTGGTGAAGTCAGACTCGCATATTTACAACTCCACCCGCGATAGGGATGAACGCGTTGGTCAGCTTTACATAATGCACGGAGAAAAGCAGGAGGCCGTGGCCGACATTCGCGCCGGCGATATAGGTGCGGTTGCTAAGCTTTCGGAAACCGGCACGTGCGATACATTGTGCGATAAAGCGGATCCCATCATCTTTCCGAAGATTTCTTATCCGGAACCGGTGTACTCGTTGGCGGTTTTTGCGAAGACCAAAGCCGATGAAGATAAGATGGGTCCGGCGCTGGCGCGTATGGCGGAGGAGGATCCCACGTTCCGGTACTACCGCGACCAGCAGACCGGGCAGACAATCATTTCTGGGTTGGGCGATACGCACCTGGATGTGGCTGTGGAGGCAATGAAGCGCAAGTTTGGCGTTGAGTTGAACACCCAACTGCCAAAGGTGCCGTATCGCGAGACGATTACCACAACTGCCAGAGCCCAGGGCAAGTACAAGAAGCAGACTGGTGGCCGCGGTCAGTATGGCGACTGCTGGATTAAGATGGAGCCGTTGCCCAGGGGAGCCGGGTTCGAGTTTGTGGATGCAATCGTTGGAGGCGTGATACCCAAGCAGTACATACCGGCAGTTGAGAAGGGCCTACTGGAGGCCATGGAAAGAGGCTATTTAGCCGGTTATCCAACGGTGGACATCCGCGCCACGGTGGATGATGGGTCTTACCACGAAGTGGACTCGTCGGAGCAGGCGTTCAAAACGGCGGCTCACCTGGCTTTCCAAAACTGCATGGCAAAGGCAAATCCCGTTCTTCTGGAACCCATCCTCCAGGTGGAGGTTATAGTTCCGGAGGAGTATATGGGAGACGTAATCGGCGATTTGAACACCAAACGCGGCCGAGTGCAGGGAATGGAGTCCGCCGGACCCGGGCGACAGCTTATACGCGCGCTGGTGCCCCAGGCGGAGATGCTTAGGTATGCGATCGACCTGAGGTCGATTACGCGAGGGCGAGGAACTTTTAAAACCCAGTTTGCTACTTATGAAGAGGTACCACCACATATAGCACAACAGATCATAGAGCAGGCCAAGAAGGAGAAAGAGGAGTAATGGCCAAGAAGGCGCTTATTGAAAAGGCAAAACGTCCACCAAAATTCAAAGTGCGGCGTTATTTTCGATGCCGCGTTTGCGGGCGTCCCCGCGGTTATATGCGCAAGTTTGGGCTTTGCCGCATCTGCTTCAGAGAGTTGGCTCACCGCGGGTTGTTGCCTGGAGTAACAAAGGCCAGTTGGTAGTGGGAGGAAAGTATGGGAGTGACAACTGACCCTATTGCAGATATGCTGACGCGCATAAGGAATGCAAACGCGGCAAACCACGAAAGCGTTGAGGTTAGCCTTTCTAAGCTTAAGCTGGAGATCGCTAAAATACTGCACGCCGAGGGTTACATTAGGCGCTATGAGGTAATTCGGGACGGACCTCAGGGAAGGCTGAAGATATACCTGAAGTACGGCCCGAAGCGCGAGAAGGTTATAACCCAGTTGAAGCGCGTTAGCAAGCCCGGTTTGCGGGTGTATACGAAGGCAGATAAGATACCGAGGGTTCTTAACGGTTTGGGAATAGCCATTCTTTCCACCTCCAAAGGCGTGATGACCGACAAGCAGGCGCGCCGCTTGGGAGTTGGTGGAGAAGTGATCTGCTACGTTTGGTAAAGGGTTTTTGGCTAGGTTGGCTGAGGCTTGCTTTGTTCAAGCCGAAAGCATGGGTTGAATTCTATTGGAGATAGCAAGATGTCTAGAATAGGTCGAGCGCCCATACCATACCCGAAAGACAAAGTTGAAGTTCTTGTTGAAGGCGATCAGGTGACGGTTAAGGGGCCGAAGGGCACCCTAACGCGGAAAGTGCGCCCCGAGCTGAGCGTTCGGGTGGACGATGGCCGCATTCTGGTGGAGCGGCACAGCGACGAGCCGATGCACAGGGCTCTTCACGGCCTAACGCGCACCTTGATTGCCAACATGGTGAAAGGCGTTACCGAGGGCTATGAGAAAGTTTTGGAAATAGTTGGAGTTGGATACCGAGCACAGAAGGAGGGCAATAGTGTAGTTCTTCAGGTTGGGTACTCGCATCCTGTGAAGGTGGAGCCGCGCCCCGGAATCGAATTCGAGGTGACGCAGGACGTAAATACGCGCAACCCTCTCATCATTGTGAGGGGCATTGATAAAGAGGTAGTGGGCCAGCAGGCGGCGGAAATCCGCGCCATAAAGAAACCGGAGCCCTACAAGGGGAAGGGAATCCGATACCGCGGAGAGTACGTGCGCAGGAAGGCTGGCAAGAGCGCTAAAGCCGGTGGAAAGGGTAGGTAAAGCGATGAAGATGACCAAGCACGAGCGGCGTTTAAGACGCCACCGCCGGGTGCGCAAAAAGATATTCGGCACGCCGCAGAGACCAAGGTTGTGTGTGTTTCGGAGTTTGCGCCACATCTACGCCCAGGTGATAGACGATGTGGAGGGGCGAACCTTGGTTTCGGCATCCACGCTGGAGCCGGAGGTGCGCCAACAGCTTAACGGAGCAGACGGCGGTAATGTGGAAGCCGCTAAAAAGGTTGGGGCTGTTGTGGCGCGCAAAGCCCTGGAGAAAGGCATAACAAAGGTGGTTTTCGATAGGGGCGGATATAAGTACCATGGACGCGTTAAGGCGCTGGCAGACGCCGCACGCGAAGGTGGATTGGAGTTCTGAAATATGCCCAGGATAGATCCAAATTCTCTGCAGAACCTGCAGGAGCGTGTTATAAAAACTAATAAGGTTTCAAAAACCCATAAGGGCGGCAAAACGGCAAGCTGGAACGCCCTGGTTGTTGTTGGTGACGGAGAGGGCCACGTTGGGGTTGCTTTGGGCAAGGCACGGGCCATTCCGGATGCCATCCGCAAGGGCACTGAGGCCGCCAAAAAGTCCCTAATCCGAGTTCCTTTGGTTGACAGGACTATACCGCATGAAGTAGTATGTTCGGAGGGCGCTTGTACGGTGGTCCTCAGGCCGGCCGCGCCGGGAACTGGCGTTGTGGCCGGAGGGTCTGTGCGCGCGATTTTGGAAGCCGCGGGAATCCAAGATGTTTTGGCGAAAACGTTGGGTTCCCACAACGCGGTGAATACTGCGTGGGTTACAATCAAAGCGCTGAAGATGCTGAAGCACCCCAAGCAAGTTGTGGAGGCCCGGGGTATTCCAAGCGAGCAGTTGAGTGCCAGGTGGGCTGCTGCGGTGGCTGCATCGGCTATGTCATCGGAGGCGGAAAATGTCGGAGAAGCTTAAGATAACCTTGGTGCGTAGCACAATTGGGCGCAAAAAGGCGCAAAAGCTTACCGTTCGCGCGTTGGGGTTGAGGCGAATAGGCTCTTCGCGAATAGTGCCAGATAACCCCGCAATACGCGGGATGGTGGCAAAGGTGTGGCATCTTGTGTCGGTGGAGCCTGCCGCAGACGGCGTGGAAAAAACCCCACGCAGGCCCTCTGTTGTGGTGATAGAGAAGGCTCGGCATGAGGAGCAGGCCGAAGCTTCGGAAGCTACCGGTTCTGAGGCTGATTCGGAGAAGGAGAACGAATGAGACTCAACGATTTGTCTCCAGCACCCGGATCCCACAAAGAGCGCAAGCGGGTTGGACGCGGTATTGGATCCGGGCACGGAAGGACTTGCGGTAGAGGAACAAAGGGTCAAAAAGCCCGCAATAAGGTGCGAATGGGATTTGAGGGCGGACAAACGCCTTTGCATCGGCGCATACCGCACCGCCGCGGCTTTAAAAACCCGTTCCACGATGAGTACGCGGTTGTGAATTTGAACCGCATTGCCAAGCTCGAAGGGGTTACGGAGGTTACTCCCGAGCTGCTGTTGGAGCGGGGGTTAGTTAAGAACCCGTCTGCCAGGGTTAAGATACTGGGCACCGGCGAACTTACAGCGCCGCTTGTAATCAGGGCGCATAGTTTCAGCAAGAGCGCCATAGAGAAGATACAGAAGGTTGGCGGCACTGCAGAAGTGATTTGAGTGCGGCGCTGTGAGGCCGAAGAGAGGTAGAACAACATGCTGGCTTCGCTTATAGCTGCGTTTCATGCGCCCGATCTGCGGAGGCGAATACTTTTCGTCTTCGCAATGTTTGGCGTGTTCGTGATAGGGTTGCACATCCCTGTTCCGGGCGTGGACAGGGCCGCTTTGGAGCGCATGTTTGCCGCCGGCGGTGCCTTCGGTTTGCTGGATATATTCTCGGGCGGCGCTCTGCGCAAGTACACCATATTCGCTATGGGCATTACGCCCTACATCAATGCGCAGATTATAATGCAGTTGCTTACGGTTGCCATTCCGCAGTTGGAGCAGATGGCGAAGGAGGGTGAATCCGGCCGCAGGCGCCTAGCCCAGTACAGCCGCTACCTAACTGGAGTGCTGGCGTTCGTTCAAGCCGTGGGTATGAATACCGTGCTGGTGCGACAGGGGATTCTTAGGGCTTCCACAGTGGAGTTCTTCCTGATAGTTATAACGCTGACGGCCGGCACGGCGTTTCTGATGTGGCTTGGAGAGCAGATCACCGATAAGGGCGTTGGAAACGGGGTGTCTTTGGTTATCTTCTGCAGTATTATGGCCCGTTTGCCCTACGAGGTGATAAACATAGGTCGGTTGGCATTGGGAGGGGCCACCGGATTCTTCAACATATTCATGCTGGTTGTGGTGTGGGTGGCCACCGTGGCCGGCGTGGTTGCGATAACGCAGGCCCAGCGCAAGGTGCCCATTCAGCACGCCAAGCGGGTAATCGGAACCAGGATGTACGGCGGACAAACGTCGTACCTGCCTTTGCGCGTTAACAGCGCAGGCGTTATCCCGATTATCTTCGCGATGTCTTTGGTTATGATTCCGATGACAATCGCCGGGGTGCTGCCGCCCGGAACCCTGCTGCACAATATATTCAACAGCTTGGCGAGGCTGCTTTCGCCTTATACGCCGGGGTGGCAGGGATACTTTGCCGCGGTTGTTTACGCTGTGCTTATAATTCTGTTTACGTACTTCTACACCGCGGTAACCATGAACATCCCGGAGATCACGGAGAATTTGAAGAAGTGGGGAAGCTTCATTCCCGGCATAAGGCCTGGGCGTCCCACTCAGGAGTACCTGGATAAGATAATGACCCGCATCACCCTTGCAGGAGCAGTGTTTCTTGCGGCAATAGCATTGATGCAGTATTACAGCCCCAGCATTACCGGGATTCACGGTGGGACGTTCAGCTTGTACGGCGGAACATCGCTTTTGATTGTGGTTGGTGTTGCGCTTGAGACTATGCAAACCATTGAGGCGCACCTGATGATGCGCCACTATGAGGGGTTTATAAAGTAGCGTGGTTTTAGTTTGGGGGTACTGGGTTGAGGATAGTTCTGCTGGGCCCTCCTGGGGCAGGTAAGGGTACGCAGGCCAAGATGTTGGCGGAAAAGCTGAATGTGCCGCATATATCCACCGGCGAGATGCTGAGGGATGCAGTGGCGGCGCAGTCGGATCTTGGCAAGCGCGTTAAGGAAATAATGGACCGCGGGGAGTTGGTCCCCGACGATGTAATGGTTGAGGTGGTTAAAGAGCGTCTTAGTCAGCCAGACGCGAAAGATGGATTTATACTGGATGGCTTTCCGCGCACTGTGGCTCAGGCTGAGGCGCTAGAGAAGATGCTGGCGCAGATGAAGCGGCCGCTGGATGCGGTTGTGGAGCTTGATGTTGGCGAGGATGAAATCATACGGCGTTTGTCCGGCAGGTGGGTTTGCAGTAGCTGCGGCGCCAATTTCCACACCGTGACCAGGCCGCCAATCGAAGCAGGAAAGTGTGATTACTGCGGATCTCCGTTGATACAGCGCGATGATGACAAGCCCGAGGCGATATCCCGAAGGCTTCAGGTGTATCGCGCCCAAACGCAGCCGCTTATAGACTATTATCGCGAGCGGCGGCTTCTTCGAACTGTGAACGGCCGTCAGGGAGTGGAGAAAACGTTAGAAGCGATAAGCGAGGTGTTGGGAATAGATGCTCGCAGTTGAAGGCCGGCCGGTGGCGGCGGCTCTTCGCGGCGGGCGGAAGGTATGCGGCCTGGATAGCGCGGTGAAAGAATGGCTGGCAGAATAATAATAAAGACTCCTGCGGAAATAGAGCTTATGCGCAGGGCAGGTGAAGTGGTTGCCTATGTGCTCCGCCGTGTGGCGGAGGCGTGCCAGCCCGGGGTTACAACAAAAGAGTTGGATGCGATTGCCGAAGCTTATACTCGCGAATGCGGCGCCATACCATCTTTTAAGGGATACCGCGGATATCCGGCTGCCTTGTGTGTGGCTGTAAACGAGGAAGTGGTGCATGCAATTCCGGGCCGCCGCATGCTGCATGAGGGAGATATAGTTGGGTTGGACTTTGGTGCTTATTTGAACGGCTACCATGCAGATGCGGCAATGACGGTTCCGGTCGGAGAAATAAGCGAAGAGGCTCGGCGGCTGTTGGAGGTTACAGAGGAGGCGCTTTACCTGGCAATTGCACAGGCTAAAGTGGGTAATAGAGTTGGTGATATAAGTTATGCCGTTCAGCGGCACGCCGAGTCCCATGGGTTTGGCGTGGTTAGAGAGCTGGTTGGCCACGGCATCGGTAGAAGCCTGCACGAGAAGCCGGAGGTTCCCAACTACGGGAACCCTGGAACCGGGCCAAAGCTTCGAGAGGGGATGACTTTGGCCATAGAGCCCATGATAAACCAGGGTACGGCGGCGGTGGAGTTTATGCCCGATCGGTGGACGGTTGTAACGGCCGACCGCAAGCTGTCGGCTCATTTCGAGCACACGGTGGCTGTAACGAAAAACGGTCCGCTTATTCTCACTCCTTGGGCGGACACCGAGTCTACAGTGGGCGGGAAGGAGATGGTATGGCAGCAAAAGCAAAAAGTGTGAAAAAACGCGGCCAGTCGAAGCAAGGGGAAGCTGGCCAGCAAACGTCTCCGAAGGAAGAGGGAATTCAGGTTGAAGGAGTGGTTACGGAGACGTTGCCGAACGCAATGTTCAAAGTGAAACTAGACAGCGGCCATGAGGTCTTGGCGCATGTGTGCGGCAAGATCCGCATGAACTATGTGCGCATTCTTCCGGGAGACCGGGTGAAGGTGGAGCTTTCGCCGTACGACCTCACTCGTGGCCGCATCATGTGGAGGTATAAATAATGAAGGTTCGACCTTCTGTGAGACGAATGTGCGAAAAATGCAAAATCATTCGGCGCGAGGGTGTTCTTCGGGTGATTTGCTCGAACCCGAAGCACAAGCAGCGCCAAGGCTGATTGCAAGGAGGAGCAATTGGCAAGAATAGCAGGTGTAGATCTTCCACGAGATAAGCGCATAGATATAGCGCTGACGTATATTTTCGGCATCGGTCCGACCTTGAGCCGGGAGATATTGGAAAAAACCGGCGTGAACCCGGCCACCAAGGTTCGCGACCTAACCGAGCAGGAGATCAGCCGTCTGCGCGAGTGCATCGACCGAGAGTACCGCGTGGAGGGCGATCTTAAGCGCGAAATCAGCATGAACATCCGCCGTTTGATGGAAATAAACTGCTACCGCGGCATAAGGCATAAGAGAGGTTTGCCTGTGCGCGGTCAAAGGACCTCAACAAATGCGCGCACGCGCAAGGGTCCGAGGCGGACTGTTGGTGTAAGACGCAAGAAGAAGTAAAACTTACACTGGTGAGGGAGAACAGCTTTGGCTAGGAAGCAACAGAGCGGACGAGGAAAGCCTAAAGAAGCGGAAAAGAAGAACGTTTATCACGGCATTGCTCATATTCAGTCAACGTTTAACAACACTATAGTGACCATAACCGACCAAGAGGGAGATGTAATTGCATGGAGCAGTGCCGGTGCGGTTGGTTTTAAGGGCACTCGTAAGGGGACTCCGTTTGCCGCGCAGATGGCGGCCGAGGATGCCGCCCGCAAGGCAATGGAGCATGGAATGCGGAAGATAGACGTGTATGTTAAGGGCCCCGGGCCTGGGCGTGAAACGGCGATAAGGTCGCTTCAGGCTGTTGGCCTTGAGGTAAGCATGATAAAAGACGTCACTCCAATTCCGCACAACGGATGCCGCCCACCAAAGCGGCGCAGGGTGTAAACAGGAGGATTCCGAGCAGTTATGGCTGTATATCATGGTCCTGTATGCCGGTTGTGCCGGCGCGAAGGTGCAAAACTGTTTTTGAAGGGTGATCGCTGTTTCTCTGCCAAGTGCTCTTTTGAGAAGAGGAAGTATCCGCCTGGGATGCACGGGCAGATGCAGCGCAAGATCGGCCCTTACGGCGAACAGCTTCGAGAGAAGCAGAAACTGCGCCGCATTTACGGCGTGCTGGAGAAGCAGTTCCGTTTGATCTTTGCAGAAGCCGAACGCCGCAAGGGCTTGACAGGCGAGAATTTGTTAAAGCTTTTGGAGCTTCGTTTGGATAATGTTGTGTATCGCATTGGTCTTGGCAGAAGCCGACGGGAAGCGCGCCAGCTTGTCAGCCACGGCCACTTCTTAGTGAACGGCCGCAGGACCAACATTCCGTCGTACAGGCTTAAGCCGGGGGATGTTGTTCAGGTGGCTGACAGCAGTCGGGATCTGCCACAAGTGAGGCTGATTAACCGCACCCTCAGCACCAGAAGGGTTCCGGATTGGATATCTTTCGACCCTGAAACTTTAACCGCCCGGATCCTTTCTGAGCCAACGAGAGACCAAATCGATACCGACGTGCGGGAGCATCTGGTAGTTGAGTTCTATTCGCGGTAACGCCAGGGAGGTAGCGGATGGGCCCTGAAGAAGTCCGGCCAGAGATACACGCCCTGGTTGAAACTTCGGAGTACGGCAAGTACGCGGTTGAGCCGATGGAGAGGGGTTACGCCACAACTGTTGGCAACGCTCTCCGAAGGGTGCTCCTTTCTTCCATAGAAGGAGCGGCAATAACCAAGGTGAAAATCACCGGAGTACTGCACGAGTTCTCCACAATACCGGGCGTTAAAGAGGACGCAACCGAGCTGGTTTTGAATCTGAAGGACCTTGCCATCAAGGTTCGCAATGATGGGAAGAACAAGGGACCGTTCACGCTTCATCTCAGTCGCTCCGGCTCCGGCGAGGTTACAGGAGCCGACATCGAAACTCCGCCCGAGGTGGAGATAGTGAATCCAGAGGTGCATTTGGCCACCTTGGACGGAGATGATGCGTCTTTAGAGATGGAGATGACCGTGGAGTTGGGCCGCGGATTTGTGCTGCCCGAGTCCATGGAAGGGTACAAGCACGTTATCGGGGTTATCCCGGTGGGAGCCGCGTTCACACCTGTCCGCAAGGTGAACTATGTGTCCGAGCCCACAAGGCGCGGCAGTCGCATCGACCTTGAGCGTCTCGTTTTGGAGATATGGACAAACGGCACAATAACTCCGAGGGAGGCTCTTGGCGAAGCCGCTCGGATTCTTGTGGATGATTACCTAAGATTGTTCATGGAGTTCAGCGGCGCGGTTGCACCTGAAGTCAGCAAGATTTCCGGCGAAGACGACGTAAGGATCGAGGAGCTGGGATTCAGCTCCAAGGTGGAGAACTGCCTTAGAAAAATCGGCGTTCTTACTCTTAGAGATCTTTTGAAAAAGACCGAGGACGATCTTCTTCAGATACGCAACTTTGGGAAAAAATCGCTGCTGGAGGTGCGCGACCGCCTGGCTTCAATGGGTTACGAATTAGTACCTTCTAAGAAGATACCGCAGGAGTCGTCTGAAGAAAGAGAAGAAGAGCTTGCTGGTGAAGAAGAAACTGAAGACGAGAACGGAGAGGTTTAGGTTCGAACAATGCGTCACCGAGTAGCTAAGAGAAAACTTGGTTTGCCAAGCGATCAGAGGAGAGCACTGCTTAAGGGATTGGTGCGCTCTTTGGTGGCAGAGGGCGCTATATGCACAACCGTAACCAGGGCGAAAGAAGCCCGCGTGCTTGCGGAGAAGCTGGTTACTTTGGCCAAGGCCAATGACCTGCATTCCCGCAGGCAGGCGCGCAAACTGCTGAACGATGAGACGTTGGTAAAGCGCCTTTTCGATGAGGTTGGCCCGAAATACGCCAACCGAAACGGAGGCTATACACGTATCGTCAGGATAGGCTGGCGCCGTGGCGATGCGGCGCCCATGGCGAAACTGGAGTTTGTTGAGGAGGGATAGAAGCGCGGAACCTTAAGCTTGTTGTGGAGTACGACGGTACCGATTTCTTCGGCTATCAGAAACAGCCGGGGAAGCGCACTGTTCAGGGGGAGTTGGAGAAGGCGTTTGCCAGAATATGCGGAGAGCGGGTGAAGATAGCAGCAGCAGGTCGTACAGATGCAGGAGTGCACGCAGTTGGTCAGGTTATCAGCTTTCGGACCAGCGGGAGTATTCCGCTGGAAAGGATTGCCAAAGCGGCAAACAGTGTGCTTCCACCTGATGTGGCGGTTAAGTCGGCAGAGGAGGTGCCGGAGGATTTCCACGCGAGGTACAGCGCCAAATCCAGGGTGTACAGGTATACTATTGTGGAGAGTCCCACACGCCTGCCGCTTATAGGACGGTACGCGCACGTGGTAGGAACAAGGGTGGATGAAAAGCTGATGGCCGAGGCTGCGAAGCTGTTTATCGGCGAGCACGATTTCCGGGGTTTTGCCATAGTGGAGGACGATAAGAGCAGTGTGCGGCAGGTGAAGCGCTTTGATGTGGTTAGGCGCGGTCGAATTGTGGAAGTAACAATAGAAGCAAACGCGTTTTTAAGGAGCATGGCGCGTTTTTTGGTGTCTGCGCTTCTCAAACTTTCGGAACAGAGCATGAGCGTTGAGGATCTGATGCGGATTTTGAATACCGGGGAACGTTGCGAAACACTGCGTCCGGCGCCTCCTCAGGGGTTGTGTCTTGTTAAGGTGAATTACTAGGGCATTTGAGGATTATGAGAATGAAGACGTATTCTGCACGTCCGCAGGATGTGGAGCGGAAATGGTATGTTGTGGATGCCACCGGTAAGCGCGTGGGGCGTTTGGCGGCTTCGGTTGCTGCAATACTCAGGGGCAAGCACAAGCCGATTTTCACGCCTCATGTGGATACCGGGGATCATGTTATCATAATTAACGCCGAAAAAGTTGTGCTAACCGGCAATAGCAAGCCCGAAGAGCGCGTGTACTGGCATTCCGGTTGGCCCGGCGGTTTGAAGTCGGTCAGCCGCAAGGAGTTTTTGGAGAAGAAGCCGGAGGAGTATATAAGGCGTATTGTGAAGGGCATGTTGCCGCACAATAGCCTTGGCGACCGCATGCTGAAAAAGCTCAAAGTCTACCGCGGTCCGGAGCATCCGCATCAAGCGCAGAAACCGGAACCGCTGGAGCTTTAGTGCAGGAGGGAGTAGTCGGTAGTGGAAGTAACCAGGTATTACGCTACAGGGCATAGGAAGAATGCAACGGCGAAGGTCTGGCTGATGCCCGGAACCGGCAACATAACGGTTAACGACAAGCCGCTTGACGAGTACGTGAAGCGCAAGACGTTGGAGATGATAGTTAAACAGCCGCTTGAAGTTGTCGGTTTGGCGGATAAGTACGATGTGATGGCCCGTGTGCTTGGAGGGGGCATCTCTGGTCAGGCTGGGGCTATCCGCCACGGCATAGCCAAGGCCTTGCTGGCCGTGAATCCGGAACTGCGTCCAACCCTTAAACGCATGGGGTTCCTTACAAGGGATCCACGCGTTAAGGAAAGGAAAAAGTACGGACGCAAGAGGGCCAGAAGAGGCTTCCAGTACTGCAAGCGCTAACGCGTTGTATCGGCCTCTGGTGTGCGGCTGTTTGTGGCGGTTTTGCGCCCGCCGACAGCTGCATTTTCCGGAGGCTTTTATTTTTTCGCCGCGTGAAACGGGTTTTGAACCCAGGGATTTGGAGGTGTTCTAATCTAGGGCGGCAAGCGGAGGTCGCACAGTGAAGGGAATGGTTAAAAGAGCGACGTTTCTGCTTGCGGTTGGGATTTTGGCTTTTTGGGTGCGGGCTGCTTGCGCGGCCCCAATAGTTGCTGGCGGTGAATTTGCAACAGAGCGCGTGATAGGGCGCCTCGGGCGGGTGAAGCGCGACCAAAGCCCCATCTTTGCACAGCCTGGTCGTGCTCCTCGGTATTATGTGTGCCGCGCCGGCACGCATTTGGTTTTGACACATGCAGTGCCGGGGTGGTACGGGGTGCTAATGATAGACGGCCGCATAGGTTGGATATCCTCTGGGCGGGTGGAATTGCTCAACTACAACGTGGTAACCCGCAGCCCCGCTTTCTTGTCCTTGATGAATACCGAAGAGGGCCGGCGGATTGTGGCCGCGGCATTCAGATTCCTCGGCACCCCGTACAAATGGGGCGGAGAAGGGCCGGATGGAATCGATTGCTCGGGCTTCGTGAGGGCGGTGTTTGCGCTGAATGGAAAGAGCTTGCCAAGGGTGTCTCGGGAGCAGGCTTTGGTGGGCAAGCCGGTTCCGTTCAACCAGCTTCAGCCCGGGGACAGGCTTTATTTCTCTATCAAGGGTAAGCACATAGACCACACGGGTATTTACATCGGAAACGGGTACTTCATACACTCTTCCTCCAATCGAAGCTGTGTGGCTGTTGATACGCTTATTGGGACGCGTTACGGAAGGGCTTTGGTGGCTGCACGGAGGTAGCTGGTGAAACAGGTAAGGGTTGGCGTTATCGGCGCTACCGGATACGGAGGCGCGGAGTCGGTAAGGCTTCTTTTGTCGCATCCTTGTGTTTCTCTCACCTACGTAACTTCTGAGACTTACCAGAATCAGCCGCTGGGCAGGGTTATTCCAAGTTTTCACGGGTTTGACGGCCTGGTGTGCGAGAGCTTCAGCATAGATGAGGCGGCGAAGCGTTGCGATGTTGTGTTTTTGGCGCGAACCGACGCCGGATGGTCCATGCAGGTGATACCCGAGCTTTTGTCTGCTGGGGTGAAAGTTGTTGATTTTTCCGCCGATTTTCGGCTGCAGGATGTTAATGTTTACGCGGAATGGTATAAGAAAGAGCACACGGCGCCCGATTTACTGCGCGAAGCCGCCTACGGAATACCGGAGCTTTGGAGGGAGTGCATTCAAGGGGCAAGACTGGTGGCCAATCCGGGATGCTATCCCACCAGCGTGCTTTTGGGTTTGGCTCCACTCTTGAGAGAGGGGCTGGTCTCCGATGTGTGCATCAGCTCTGCGTCGGGAGTGTCTGGCGCCGGCAGGTCGAAAATCACCATTGATTACCACTTTCCGGAGGTAAATGAGAGCATGCGCCCGTACGGTGTGCACGGCCATCGGCACAGGCCCGAGATCGAGCAGGGGATGAGGCTTATTTCTGGGCGCGAGTACAAAATCAGCTTTGTGCCGCACTTGGCTCCCATGACGCGCGGCATCCTCTCCACGATGTTTGTGGCGCTTAACAAACCGCTGAGCCAGGCAGAGTTGGACGAAATCTATTTGGGTTTTTACAGGGGAGAGCGGTTTGTGCGGGTTCTTACCGATGGTTCGCTTCCCACTACGGCCGGGGTATGGGGAAGCAATTACTGCCATGTGGCCGCCGTTGCCGACCCCCGAACGCAACGTGCAGTGGTAATGAGCGCTTTGGATAATCTCGTTAAGGGCATGTCGGGCCAGGCGGTTCAGAATATGAATTTGATGATGGGTTTGCCGGAGGAAGCGGGTTTGTGCCAGCCCGGCGTTTACCCGTGAGGATGTTTCCTCAACCCGATGAACATTGAGCGAGTTGTGTGCAGGTGGAACTTCCGTAAGTAATTGTGCACGCAGAGAATTTTCAAAGGGGGCTCTTGCCGTGGATGAGAAGTACGCCAACCCTCCCGTTGAAGAGGCAGTTTGTGAGTTCAAGCTGACGACCGATACGCCTTGGGACCTGACAGTGCCTGGTTTGTTCTACGAAAAGGTGAGAGGCACGTTTCCCCAGAGAGAGCAACGGGTGATTCAAGAGGTAGAGCTCGTACAGGGGCCTCAGGGGCTTCAGCAGCAAATTCGCACAAGCGATCGGGTTCTGCTGTTCACCGAGGATAGAAAGACGCTTGTTCAATTGGGTCCACGTTTGTTGGTGATCAATGCGCTGAAACCCTATCCCGCCTGGCAGAACTTCAAATCCTACGTCGAGATGGTTTGGCGGAGCTTGCAAAGCGTTTTGGAAGTCAGGGGTTTGGACCGTATTGGCTTGCGTTACCTAAATCGAATCGAACTGCCGGCTCGAAACGTGGAACTGGCGGAGTATTTCGAATTCTATCCGTTTATCGGCAAGCGGCTACCTCAGCACACGGTGTCCTTCATAGCAGGAGCTGAGTTCTCTTATGAGGGCGAAAGGGATCGCTGCCGTGTGCAACTTGCTCCAATCCCGGATTTGACGGACAAGAGCGTATTCATGCTGGATATAGATTATTTCCTGGCCCATCCGCGCAGCGTAGGGGTTGGGGATGCCCTTGGTTGGGTTGAGGAAGCACATAGTCAAGTGAGGGAGATCTTCGAGGGGTGTATCACGGAGCGACTAAGGGCTACATTCCGGGAGGCGAGGTAGCATGCCAGGTGTCTTGGGTTATGGAACGGCGCGGTTAGAATATCCATGGGGAGTATATAGCACCATCCAGGCCAAGAGTATTGTACGCCATCCTTCGCAACTCTTTACACCATTTTCAGCTTGGCGAAGACATATACCATCGGTGCTGTCCGAGGTGGTTTCGGTGCCGCGTTTGGAGGAGAATACGCCGTCTCTTGTTGCGGAGGTAGATTCGCTTCTGGAACAGCTTCAAGAGTTGGGGGTTCGTTTTGGCACGCAGTACGAAGGGATTCGAAGCTACCTTCTCCGGTTTCCCGACATGATTGAAGTGGTTGCCCAAGTGGTTTGTACTGCGCGAGCGCATTTACCGGAAGCTCAGCTTTGGATGGAAGTTTACCGCGACCCTGAGAATGAGGATGAGCATTTGGTGTTTTATGCCCGGTTCCACCAATATGATGAGACGACTATAGAGCGGATTAGATCTGTGAGGAAGGAGTACAGGCCTTTGCTCGTTGGGAAATCGGGTTGGCTTATTTTGACAACAGACTTTCAACAGCCGGAGTAGGTGGGAAAGTGTCTTTTGATTGGGTTGAGTTCTTGGCTTTAGCAAATGATTTACGTGGTCGTTTGGGTGCACTCTATTCGGAAGAAGCGGCGAATCGAACGGCTGTTAGCCGGGCCTATTATGCCGCATTTTGCCATGCACGCAATTACGCCGAGAACCGATTGAGTTTTCGGAGAACTGGAACTGGGCGAGATCATAGGCTACTTAGGGAGCACTTGAGAGATTTTGGCGACTCCTGGATGGAGATTGCGGAGTATTTGGAGGATCTGCAGAAGTGGCGCGGCCAGTGCGATTACGATGACACGGTTCCGAATCTCGGCATGCTGGTCTCAAATGCGCTAAACACGGCCGAGGAAATTATCAGCCGGTGCAGTTAAATCACCCTTTGGTAAGGCAACACCGCCGAAATCTCCATGGCTATATTCATGATTTGTTTGTTTTTAGGAGAGGATTGCTACAATGAACCGCGAGCGGGCTCTTAAAGCCATCCGTTTGGAACCCACGGAGCGCATTCCCCATTGGGAACATTTTTCTTGCCCGGATTTTCAGGCGGCGGTAACCGGTATTGATCCGTACGAGCACCCAAGGCAGTCTATGGAGCGCTTTTTGGAGCTGCTTCCCATAGATGTTGGCGTTGTTCCCCAGTCTGATGATCCCATACCGCGCCCGCCGAAAGATGAGGTGTCTGCCGAAGTGCCGGGGGCCGGAAGACTGGCGCGCTGGGGAACTGGTTGGAGCTGGCATTGGAATTGGGGCGCAAGGTTCAAGAGTATTGAGGAAGTGCTTTCGTTCAGCCCGCTGGAGCATATGGACTGCAGGGGATGGGGAGTTGTTGAGGACCGCGACTACACACGAAGCATCGAGGATTTGGCCCAGGAGTTTCAGCAGGGCTTGGATAAGGCGCGCCAGGCCACCGGCGAGCGTGCGCTTGTTCCAGCCGGGTTCTACAACACCATTTTCATGTGGCCGCTTCTAACATTCGGGTGGGAGCTGTTTCTGGAGCTGGGGGCGCTGTATCAGGACGAGCTGAAGCGGATTTTGGCCGAGTTTGCAGAGCGCTCGCGGAAGGTTTTCAAAGCTTGGGCCATGACCGATGTGGAGCTTTTTACAAGCCACGACGACATATGCTATCAAGCGGGGCCCGTTTTCAGTCCGGATTGGTTGCGCAAATTTATATATCCCTACTACGAGGAGTTTTGGGGCTACCTAAAAGCGGCCGGAATCAAAGTGGTTTTCATTTCGGACGGGAACGTGGACCGCGTGGCCGATGATATTTTTGCCTGCGGGGCCGACGGGATAATGTCCGAGCCTTATACCGACTGGGACGCCATCTCTCGCAAACATCCCGATAAGATACTGGCCGGAGACGGCGATAACAGAATTCTTGCCACCTGCGACCGCGAGGCCATAGAGAATATGGTAAAGCGCATGGCGGAGATAGGCCGCAGGTGTGCAGGGTACTTTTTCTGCATAGGCAACCACATCCCGTGGAACCAGCCAGTGGAGGGCGTGCACATGTACTTTGAGGCGTCAGAGAAGTACGGCTGGCGGTAACACCTGCGGTTGAACGAGCGGGCAGTTTTGAATTTGCCCCCGTACAGGCTTGCAAGCGTTGGGTTGGGGGCTTTGTGCCGGGTTGAAATGGCGCCCGAGCTATTCCTCGATTTCTTCCCCGGCTGAGTCTATCATCTCCAGGGCTGTGGCGCTTACGGCGGCCCGGATGGAATCCTCCACGAATTCGGTGATGGCGGCTTCCTCGTCGAGCACAGCGATGTAGCGCTCGATTTCGGCGATTTGCGCGTCGATTTCGGATGTATCGGCATCCGGTGGCAGAGATTTTTTCTCCTCCCGCAGGGCTTCCAGCCTTGTTGCCAGGGCTTTTCGCCACTCTTTCCATTCGGCGGCTCTTGGATGCCCCTCCAGGAACGCTTCGATGGCGGCCTCGGTGAATTTCGGGTCTATGGGTGTTTGTTCCATTCGCTCCTCCTTATAGCGTTTGGTTTAGGATATTGACAGGCGCGCTTTTTCTGCTTGTATTCTCGCCTGCGTAGGGGTAGAATCTCATTGGGTCAATGCTGTTGCCGCTAATCTATTTCGCAGGCGGTGCAAATCCATGAAAAGGATATATCTGGACTACGCGGCTACGACTCCGGTGCTGGAAGAAGTGGTCCGCGCCATGGAGCCGTACCACTTTATTATATTCGGAAACCCATCCAGTCAACACTCTTTTGGGAGGGAAGCCCGCGATGCGGTGGACGGGGCGCGCGATCGGATTGCGGCGTGCTTGGGATGCCGCGCCTCCGAAGTGGTTTTTACCGCCAGCGGGTCGGAGGCGAACAATCTGGCCATTCGCGGTGTTGTGGAAGCCAGGTTAAGGGAAGGCAGGGTTCCTCGGGTGATTACTGCCGCCGCCGAGCACCACTCGGTGTTGAATGCGGCTTTGTCTCTGCGCGGCTTTGGGTGCGAAGTTGAGGTGCTCCCCGTTGATAGGTATGGAGTTGTTTCACCGGACGATTTGCGGGCCGCTTTGGAGAGGCCGGCTGATCTGGTGACAATTATGTTTGCAAACAACGAGGTTGGGACGATTCAGCCGGTGGAGGAGCTCGGCAGGGTGGCTAAAGAGCGGGGTGCACTGTTCCACGTTGATGCGGTTCAGGCGGTTGGGGCTGTGCCGATTAACTTCTCGGGGCTTCCCGTGGATATGTTGAGCCTGTCTGCGCACAAGTTTTACGGCCCGAAGGGTGTTGGGGCCCTGCTTGTAAGAAGCGGAGTGAAGCTGAGCCCTATGATTTTGGGAGGTGCTCAGGAGAGGGAGCGCCGCGCCGGCACGGAGAATGTGGCCGGCATAGTTGGCATGGCGGCGGCGCTGGAGATTGCCTGCGCATCTATTGAGGCACATGCGGCGGGCCTGCGGGCCCTTCGGGAGCGGCTTGTGTGCGGCGTTTTGGAAAGGGTGGATGGGGTTCACCTGAACGGGCACCCCAAGGAAAGGCTTCCCGGCATTGCGAACATGAGCTTCGAGCGCACCGACGGCGAAACCTTGCTTTTGGCTTTGGACCTGGCCGGGGTGGCGTGTTCCAGCGGTTCAGCGTGCATGTCTGGGGCTTTGGAGCCTTCTCATGTGCTTTTGGCCATGGGCGTTCCGAAAGAGCTGGCTTCGTCGTCCGTTCGATTCAGCTTGGGGCGTCCAACCACGCAGGAGGAAGTGGACGCAGTTGTCGAGCTGCTGCCCGGGGTTGTGAGGCAAGTGCGGGAGCAATGGAAACAACTGGCACGATAGGTCGCTACAAAATAGTGCGCGAGATCGCCCGCAGCAACGATGTGGTTTACGAAGCAATAGATCCCACCATTGGGCGGCGGGTGGCCGTGAAGGAGCTGGTTTTGCCGCCCAACCTCACTGGGGCAGAGCGCCGTGAGCGCATAGAGCGGTTTTACCGCGAGGCAAAGGCCGCCGGCAGTCTCTCTCATCCGAATATAGTAACCATATACGAGGTTGGGGAGAGCGGGGGAAGGTACTTCATCGCTATGGAGTATCTGGATGGGCATACTTTAAGGGAAGAGCTTCAGATGAGGGGGGCGCTGGCGGTTGACCGGGCTGTGGAGATTGCCCTGCAGGTGCTGGATGCGCTGGCTTACGCCCATTCCAATGCGATTGTGCACCGAGATATAAAGCCGGAGAATATTCATTTGCTACCGAATGGAAATGTAAAGATCACCGACTTCGGAATAGCCCGCATAATGACGGAGCCGAGCTTGACGTCGGATGGAAGGATATTCGGTACGCCAAGCTACATGTCTCCGGAACAGATTGCCGGCCGCCAGGTTGACGAGCGAACGGATTTGTTTTCTCTGGGCGTGGTCCTGTACGAGATGCTGACCGGACAAAAGCCGTTTATTGGTGAATCTATTGCCACCATAACCTACCAGATTACAATGGTTGACCCCCAGCCGCCCGATGGAGTGCCGGAGTGGCTTAAGGGCGTGGTTATGAAGGCTTTGCGCAAGAACCCCGCCGAGAGGTATCAATCGGCGGTTGAAATGGCGGCCGATCTGCGCGCCGGAATTTCGCAGGCTGTGCCGGCGGGTGTTGGGGCTGCGGCGGGTTTGCAGCCTTCGCCTGCTTCTGCAGGAGTGGGGGGCCTCACGGTTCAGATGGACATCTCTTCGGATGTTTCCGTTCCTGCCGGGGGAACTCGTGCGGACTTTCGCAGGTCGTTTTTATATGCGCTTTTGGTGGGCATTTTGCTTGGAGCGGTTATTCTGCTTGCGGCCGTGGTGGTTCGCACGGCGTACGCGAATTATGTGCACGCATTGCAACAGCAAAGGATGCAGGAGCTTTTCGCGCGGGCCAAAGCCAACTTCGAGGCGAAGCAGTACGAACTTGCGGCACAGCAGTATGCAGAAATCGCCAAGGCTTATGCCGGAACCGAAATAGGCAGGGTTGCCGCATTTAACGCTTCGGTGGCTTTGGTTTTGGCGGCGCGGATGGAAGCCGAGCGCGGCGATGCGAATAAGGCTTTGGAGTTGTACGACAAGGCTGTTCGGCTCAACCCGGAGAACGTGACGGCCTTTAAAGAGATGGGGGATCTTTACTACCGCTTGGGCAACACTGCCGCCGCCGCTCGGTGCTGGGAGACGGTGCTTTCTGTGGCCCCAGGAAGCGCGGAGGCACTGGATGCACGGGAAAGCCTGGCGACGCTATACTATAACTTGGGGGTTTCGAGGAAAAATGCCGGAGACCAAGCCGGCGCGATTTCGTTCTTCGAGAAGGCGTTTCGCGTAAGCCCGGAAAGCGAGGCCGGCATTCGGGCCGCGCAGGAGCTTCAGGTATACTCGGCAAAGCCCGATTGGTTTCCGCCGTGAAGGAGAGATGTGCGCTCTGAATTCAGGTTTTGTAAAAGTTTTGCTGGCTTTGGAGCAACCGCTTTTGAGTTTGGGCGTTAAAAGCGTTCTGGCTTCCGATTCCAAATTCGAAGTGGTTGGTGAGGTTAACAGCCCCGGGGATGTGAAAGCCGCTGTAAGCATCCGGCACCCCGATATGCTTTTGCTGGATGCCAGGTTTACGGCTTTGGATAGAGATATGCTTCCGGCCCTCGCAAAAGAGTATCCGGAGTGCCGTGTTGTTGTTATGGTGGACCACACGGATGAGGAGTGCACGGTGCGGCGGCTTTTGACAAACCCCGGCGGCTTTCGTCTTTCGGAAGATGCTTTGGAGAAGCTGAAAGAGTGCTGTTTGGTGGCGTTTCGTTCGTCAGCTAGGGGGTGCATAGCTAAGTCGGCGCCGCCGGAGCGTTTGTTGGAGGCTTTGCGGATTGTGGCGGCGGGCGGTTACTACGCCGGCCCCGGGCTTACAGCGCACTGGGTGGAGTCGGTTCGGCGCGGCCTGAACGCCGAGGAGCGCAGGGCTGTGCTGACACCGCGCGAAATAGAGGTGGTGGCATTGGTGGTGGATGGGCTGGCCAACAAGGAGATTGCCGGCAAGCTTGGCCTCAGCGAGCAAACGGTGAAGAATCACCTGCGCCGGATTTTGGATAAGCTGGGTTTGGAAAGCCGTGTTGAACTGGCGCTTTACGCTGTGCGCACCAAACTGGCTTAAAACCGCTGGAAAAATATGGCGCCTGCGGCTGAGAGGAGCTGCAGGCGCCATTTGATTGCCCTGGCAGTTGGTTACCGTGCCAGTTTCTTCATTTGTTCCTCGGTTAGAGGCTCACCCCACATGATTTGGAATTGGTCAACGCCTGTTTTCAGGAACTGCCACTTGCCCTCTTTTAGGTCCACAAAATCAAACCGCATGTCGGTTTTGTAGTTAGGTATAACCGGCACCACGCCCTGTATGGGCTCCAGTTTTCCGGCGGATTCGTTCCACTTAACCACATCGATTTTGCCGGTTTGTTTGTACTGCTGGACCGCTGGGCTGTTGTGGCAGTCTTCACACTTGCGCGCCGAAGCTGTGATTGTGTGCGCATAGAACGGCGCCATTGCCACGAAGCTTTTGCCCTGATAGGTGACGCTTTGGAAGTTTGCGGGGTACACCTTGCCGTTTCGGTTTAAGAGGAAGAGCCAGTTTTTGAACTGCCCATATGGAACCTTCTTGCCCTCGTTGATTTCGGATTCGAAGTGGCAGTTGTAGCAGGTTACAACGCTCTGCATGTGGCAGGCACTGCAGTCAACCTTAGCCGAATGGATGGCGTGGGCGGTGTTTTGGGGCAGTTTATCGGTGGGGTGGCAGTTTTCGCATTTGGCATCCATGGCACCGGGTTCCAGCATGGATGCGTAAATCATTCCGTCTCCGTGCATTTCGCGCTTGGTGTGGCAGGACATGCACCCCATTCCCTTATCTCGGTGGACGTCGGAGTAGCCCTGCTTCACTTCGGCCATCTGGCGGCTGTGACAGCCCTCGCATTTGGACTGTGGCACAGGCGAACCCGCGGCTTCGTGGCAGTTATCGCACTTCGGCTGGTGGCAGCCTTTGCACGCCAGCTCTTCGTAGGTTTTACCGCTGATGCCCTCAAAGCCGCCGTTTTCCGCCCAGTACCACACTCGCTTACCAACGCCAGATCCGTGCAGGCTGGTGCGGATGGTTGCTTCTGGATTGTTGGCCGGAGGGAAGAACTGGTCCGGTGGTATCAATCCAACCGAGAATCTAAGTATGCGGATGGTGTCGTCCACGCCAATTCTGCCGTCTCCGCTTGGGAACGGCGAAACATCGGCGATGAAGGGGACATCTGGGGAAGTTTTGTCGGTGAGGCCCACCGCCATTTTCAGGGCTATCAGAGCGTCGGGCGGGTCGATTTTGCCGTTTTTGTTGGCGTCGCCTCTTTGGACGGCGGCGGCTGAAACGGATGCCAAGAGCGCACACACCGCCGCCAGGATGATGGTTAGCAGGTATTTGGGTTTCATTTAAGACCCCTCCACAGTTTCTTTTGTTGGCAAGTACAGGGGCAACCTTTGTGAGACTATGTTACATTTTTCACTATTGGCGGGTAAGCAAAAAGCTGCCTTGCCTGCGCATATGCGCACCCGCTAAGTGTTTGCAACAAGGATACAAAAAAACCGGGGGTTTGTCTAATATCCGCAAGTACCTTTGGCAGCTGGTACTTTGGTACTACGTAAAGAGCGAGCGCGGTGGGTTTGGTTCCACCGCGCTCGTATTTTAATCTAGCCGCTTGTCTGAGGAGGGAACGGTGGGGATTATCCCTCGACCGTCACCTTGACCCGGTGAGGCTTGGCGGCTTCGGACTTCGGCAGGTGCACCTCCAGGACGCCGTTGGTGTAGGTGGCCTTCACCTTGTCCGGCTGGATTTCAACCGGCAGGTCGTAGCTCAAGGAGAAGGTACCACCCTCGAAGCACCTGGTGTGCCACTGGACGTCCTTCTGCTCGGGCTCGGGGTAAGTGCCGTGCACGCTCACGTTGGTCTCGGTGACGTCCAGGTTGATGTCCTCCTTGCGCAGGCCGGGCAGGTAGCACCGCAGCACCAACTCGTCGTCCGTCTCGTACAGGTCTACTGGCGGCCTCCAGACGTAGTCACCTACTTCAGAGAACAGGCGGGAGAAGGACCTGCCGAAGAACCTGTCCCACATGTCATCCATAAATCGCCTCATCTCCTGAAACTCTTTCCAAGGATCCCACCGGGTCAGCCCGCTTTCAGTCCTTCGAGCGATTTCGGTACCGCGCTTCGCCATAACTCTCACCTCCTTAATCCCCTCTTTCGGAGGAGTGCTGTTTTTTGTTTCCGCCATATTAATACCCACTCACATTTAATCCTAAACATCTTAGCAGTATTATTGAGTGTGAAATTATCAAGTGTTTTGTAGTTTAGAGGGATACGGGGCGGCTTTGCGAGTCTTTAGCTGGGAAAAAGCAAACGTCCGGCGTCGGGGTTGAGGGCGCCGGACGTGTTATCTCAGCTTTGAGCGGCGGTGTTTTAGGGAGAGGATTCTGTTCCCCCCTTGGCATCGAGGCGGATGGCCTCGGCAAGCAGGTCTGGGTTGCCGTCCATAAGTCCGGCTGTTTCGAAGGCGCGTGCAACTCGGATTTGGACGTCTCCTTCACGGCCGGCGCTTTGGCGCAACAGCAAGCGCGCCAGTTTGAGCTCCTTCTGGCTGAATTCTGCGGCTCTGCGCGGGTCGTTTAAAGGTCCGCGGCATATTTGCGCGGCCGCGTGGAGGGCATCCAGCGCGGATTCCTGCTCCGGAGCGAGCTCGGCGGCCTTTTGGAAGCTTTGGACCGCGCCCTCCCAATCTCCCCGAAGCACTCTATCGTATCCCTCGCGCATTAAGCGGGCCTGTTCCTGAATTTGGGCTGGATCCTGCGGATTTTGCGGTGAGTTGGCCGTTTCGTAAGTTGGTTTCGCCGCCTCGCTGTTTTGGGTGCGAGTGGAAACACTGCCGTCTCTGGTTGCCGCGGTTGCCAGGTCTGGGTTTCGGAATCCGTGGCGGTTGGGACCAGCTACTATCATCTGCATTTGGGAGAGTTGCTGCGACATGCGGTTCACGTTCTGCACCGCTTTTGCCAGCATTTGCTGGGTTTGGCGTATTTGGGCTTCGGTTCTGGCCAGGCCAACACGCACGCCGGTGTTGTAGCTCAGCAGGGCGATGCAGACGAGGGTTGCGGCCCAGCCGGCTACAGCGGCGGCAGACCACCAGCGCGTACCAGGCGCAACCCTGAACTGTCGCTCTTGCAAATCTTTTTGTATGATTGCGGCGAGTTGCGCGCGCGACTCATCCTCAGGGCCGGCTTCGGTGTCGGCTGAAAGAGCCGTTCCAACCATGCTGGCCACAGCCAGAAGCTCTTTCATCTCCGCATCATCTTCGGATGTGCGCCCGTTCCGAATGCTGGAGATGAACTCCCACAGCTTAGCCGGAGGATCCTGCTTCTTCTGTCTTCTCCAGAGCACTTTGCGCATCTCCTTCCGATATATTAGATTCCGTTCCCATCAGCAGATTTCTAAGCTTGCACAGCGCCCTGTGAAGGTGCGATGTGACGGCCGTTGACGACGGCTTCCCCATGATAGACGCGATTTCTTTCACAGAGAGACCCTTTTCGTAAGAGAGGAGGATAATTTGCCGGTCCGACAGCGGCAGTTGGGCAAGCGCCCTCCGCACGCGGGCAATTCTCTCCTCCTGCAGAATTTGTTCCAAAGGTATTGGTTCCTCGCTGGGAACATGTTCCACAAGGTCCTGCACATCTTCCAATGAAACCTGCTGGAATTTCGGCTGTCTTCTGGCACGGTCGGTAAGCAGGTTGGAAGCGATTCTGAAAAGGAACGCGCTGAAAGAGCCGTCACGTCGAACTTTAAATCTGTCTATAGAGCGATAGGCACGCAGGAAAGTCTCGGATGCGATATCGCTGGCGGTGTCCGGGTCCACAACAGATCTGCGGACATAGCGCCATATGCGCTGGTAATAGCGCTTGTGAAGCTCCACGAAGGCCATTCGATCGCCGGACTGAACCCGCTTCACGATATCTTCGTCGGTCATTTCCGGTCCTCCACTTGAATAAACGAAAGAGGGGAGTCTGCGTCACGTTGAGGTTCTGCGCATTTTGAGAAGCAAGAGAGCCACGTCATCGCGTATGTTATCGCCGGTGTCCCTTTTGAGAAGTTCGATTATGTGGGCCAATTTCTCGTTGGCTGGTGCTTCTGGGGCGCTTTTAAGCGCTGTTTCAATCCACTTTGGACCCAAAAAGCCGCTTTTGCCCCGGGCTTCCGAGAGGCCGTCGGTGTATAGAAGCAGTTCGTCTCCGGGAGCCAACGTTATTTCGGCTTCGGTGAAGAGGAACGGGGGTGTTCCACCAACCACGCCAGATGTTGTTTCCAGCCACAGTGCCTCTTTAGTGGGTTTGAGAAGGAGGGGCGGCTCGTGCCCGGCGTTTGTGTAGCGCAGGAGACCTGAGTTTAAGTCGAGCACGCCGTAGAAGAGCGTGACGAAAGAGCTTGGGTCCATCTCCAAAAGGGCAGTGTCATTAAGCTGGCTTACGGCTTCGGCGGTGCTTTCGCAGCGCCGGGCGTAGGCGCGCAGCACGTGTTTAATCATGCTGGCATTCATGGCGGCCTTTACGCCTTTGCCGGCCACGTCGGCTATCACCAATCCAATTTTGCTTTCTTGGAGGCGGAAGACATCGTACAGATCTCCTCCAACCCTCGCACTTGGGGTGGGCGGTAGGTAGAAGGTGCCGATGTCCACCTGCGGTATGGACTCTGTGAGGCCAAAAAGTGCCTGTTGAAGCTGTGAGGTGGTTTCGCGCTCCAAGGCAAGGTGCCGGTATGGGAACTGCACCTCTGCCACGAAGATCGCCCGGAATACAAACAAGCAGGCAACCACCTTAAGGATGTGTCCGAGAAGGTTCAAGATGTCGTACACGCTCTCGTAAAGGGTGAAAGCCAACTCGCTGTATGTGAAGGCGATTAGGCCGCACAGCAGAATGTCCCGCTCGCGGTGGTGGTTTGTTTTGGCTTTGAGCAGTATTCCGATTGTGGCGAGGTGCAGAACGATCACGAAATATTCAAGGGCTACCTTTGCGGTAGTTAAGCGCTGGTGCTGTTCATCGTACATTGCCGGAAGCCAGTGTGGCTTCCAGGTTACAACGGCAAAAGTAGCGGCGGCGGTCGCCACAGCCGCAACAGTACCCAAGGTACGCCTCAATCTTGATGGGCTCGAAGAGGGTTTGGAAACGGCGGCCCAAAGAAGCGCAATGGCGTTTGCAAGCCTGGCAATGACCCAATACAAAGTTGGGCGCGCTGGAGAGGTGGGGAACACAAACGGCGGCATGCCCTTGTAAGTTAGTGCGTGCATAAGGTCAACCAGACCGACGAAGAGGAAAGCATTTCCCAGAACCAAGCTGTATTTGGAAGTGCTTTCGGCCGCGGTGCACCAACTTATCAGGAAGATGGAGATGCACACAACTGCGCTGAAAATCTCGATGAGGGTGTGGATGGGTAGGAATAGCTGGGATGGTACTTCTATCGAGTTTGAACGGTTGAGAATCCAGATTAGCAGTGTTACTGCGGTGCAAGCAACGGCGGTTGCTAAGGTCCTGGATGAGGTGGTGCGGTTTAAATTTTGCTTAAGGGCGGACATTTTGGGTTGAAATGTTGGTGCGGATGTTTCACTCGTGCTGAAGGTTGGTGTGGGCTACTTCGGTGCCATCAGGAAGCCGGCATATTTGGAAATCGCCGAAGACGGCGGGGGCATGCTGTTGAAGAAGGCGCAAAATTTCCACCGCAACGGTGCGGATTTCGATGTCGGCATGCTCGGTGGCGCGCATGCGGATGAAGTGGCGCCACGCGCGGAAGTTGCCGGTTACCACGATTTGGGTTTCCGTGGCGTTCGGCAAAACCGACCTAGCCGCCTGCCGTGCAAGTTTGCGGCGGAGAGTTTTGTCTTCCACTTGTGCGTAGTGCTCGCGCATGATTTCGTACAGGCGCTTGTAGGCTTCCAGGGCGTGCTGTGCGGCTTCGACAAATACTGAGTGGGCTTCTGGGTGGGCGGATACGACATCCGGCTCGACCATTGCGGCGTCTTCTTCAGATACGAATCTTTGGGAAAGCTGTGAGAAGGAGAAGTGTCTGTGCCTGATCAGTTCGTGCGTAAAAGAGCGCGATACTCCGCTGATGAAGAAGGATGCCGACGCGTGCTCTATTACGCTGAGGTGGCCCTGCTGCAGGAGGTTTGCGATGTATTCGGTGTTGGTTCGGCCGGACGGGTTTGCCCAGCTCTGGTAGCACACCCGTCCGGCGAACTCGATCAATTGTTGAGCGGGGATGTTGGTGTCGGTATCCCACTCAACGTCCGGCGGTTTAGTGAAATGCGTAACCGCTATAAGCCTAACCGTTGGCTTGTGAACTATCCGCAATTCCTCAACCTCAGGACGGCGCCTGTGTGCGCCGAGGTAACCATGGAGCAGTAGCGCTCGAGGTAGCCACCCTTCACGCGTGGTTCCGGTTCGCGCCACTGGGCTTTTCTTCTGGCAAGCTCTTCATCGCTGAGTTTGACGTCCAGCCTGCCTTGGGCAATATCGACAACCACAACGTCTCCTTCGCGAAGCAGGGCGATGGGACCTCCACTTGCGGCTTCTGGCGATACGTGGCCTATGGAGATGCCGCGTGTGCCTCCCGAGAACCGCCCATCTGTGATGAGGGCCACGTGTTCGGCCAAACCCATTCCGGCGATTGCGGATGTTGGTGAAAGCATCTCCGGCATTCCAGGTCCGCCCTTGGGCCCCTCGTAGCGGATTATGACCACGTCGCCCTTCTTAACCTTGCCGTTCATTATGCCGTCGAAGGCCTCGTCTTGCGATTCGAAGATGACGGCAGGGCCTTCGAAGCGTGTTACGCCTTCTGGAACCGCGGCGGTTTTCAGGATGGCGCCTTCGGGTGCAAGGTTGCCGAACAGCACGGCCAAACCGCCCGTTTGGCTGTAAGCTCTCTCCAGCGGTCTTATGACCTCTGGATCGCGGATTTCGGCATTTGCGATGTTTTCGCCCAAGGTTTTCAGGGTTACGGTTTTGCAGTTGAGGTTTATGGTACCAGGCTTTCGGCTCAGTTCCTTCAGGATGGCGCTTATTCCGCCTGCGCGGTCCACATCCTCAACATGGTACTGTGATGCCGGGCTTACTTTGCAGATGTTTGGAACGCGCTTGGCCACTTCATTGATGCGGGAGAGGGGATAGTTCAAGCCGGCTTCGGTGGCCACGGCCATTGCATGGAGCACCGTGTTTGTGGAGCCGCCCATGGCCATATCCAGAGCGAAGGCGTTATCAAGAGCCTCTTCGGTGATGATATCGCGCGGTTTGAGGTCCTCCTCGATGAGGCGCATTATTTGGCGGGCTGCCTGTTTGGCAAGCTCTTTTCTGGCGGGGTCTGTGGCGAGGATGGTTCCGTTACCCGGAAGCGCGATGCCCAAAGCTTCGCACAGGCAGTTCATGGAGTTGGCGGTGAACATGCCAGCGCAGGAACCACAGGATGGACAGCCTTTGTCTTCGAGCTCTTTCAGCTCTGCCTCGGTTATGCGGCCGGCTTTGTAGGCGCCAACTCCCTCGAAGACGCTTACGAGGTCGATGGCTCTGCCGTCGGAAGTGCGGCCGGCTTTCATAGGGCCGCCGCTGACGAAGATGGTGGGGATGTTAAGGCGCACCGCCGCCATAAGCATTCCCGGCACGATTTTGTCGCAGTTAGGGATGCAGATCATGCCGTCGAACCAGTGGGCGGCGATCATTGTTTCCACGCAGTCGGCTATCAGTTCGCGGCTGGGCAGGGAGTAGCGCATTCCGATGTGCCCCATGGCGATGCCGTCGTCAACACCTATGGTGTTGAATTCGAACGGCACGCCGCCGGCTTCGCGGACTGCTTCTTTAACTATGCGGCCGAATTCTTGAAGATGGACGTGGCCGGGCACGATGTCCACGTATGAGTTGCAGACAGCTATAAAAGGCTTATCGAAATCCTCGTCTCTTACCCCTGTGGCCTTTAGCAGTGCGCGGTGCGGAGCGCGGTCGAAACCACGTTTGACTTTATCGCTTCTCAAGAAAGTAACCCTCCCTTATTTTTCGAAGGCTTTTCTGTTTATTTCCAAGAAGTGCGCCCACTGAGGCGGCAGTTCTTCCTCGTGGAAGATGGCATCAACTGGGCATTCCGGAACACACAAGCCGCAGTCAATGCATTCTGATGGGTCAATGTAAAGCATGTTGTAGGGTTTTTCTCCCGGGACATCCTCGTGTATGCAGTCCACAGGGCACACGGCCACGCAGGCTTTGTCTTTGACATCTATGCATGGTTCGGCTATGACGTGTGTCATCAGGTTCCTCCTGTATTTGTTTTCGCTCAGATTATTTGGAGTCCTGTTGGAGGCTTTCTGCCAGCGCTTTGCGTAGCGTTTCGAATTCTATATGCCTGGGCTGAATGCCAAGTTGGGCGGCCAAAGCGGCTGCGGCGCCGGCGGCCTGACCGAAAGCGCGGCAGTTATCCTGCACGCGCACGGCGGCCTGGGCGGCAAAAGTGGCGCTTATGCACCGCCCGGCCACCAGCAGGCCGTCAATCTGAAGCGGTACCAAACAGCGGTACGGGACTTCGTTGTATTCGCCGGGGGGCAGGCGGCGTATTGTAGTGCCGCGGCCGTGCGGATTGTGGATGTCGATTGGGTAGCAGTTGCGGGCGATGGCGTCTGGGAATTTGCGCGCCTCCATTATGTCATCTTCTGTGAGCACGTATTCTCCGATTATGCGGCGCGACTCGCGCACACCCAGCATTGGGGCCACGGTGGAGACGTAAGCCTTTTGGAAGCCCGGCAGGTACTTTTTGCAGAACTCGGCGATGCGCCTTATTTTGCGCCTGCCCGTTGTAAGCGCACGGCTTACCTCCCATGCGTTGGTTGGGTCAAATCCGGACAAGCGCGGGCAGTTGAAGTTTACTTCGTTGGGGCGGCCGGCCATGGTGAAGAATTGGAAGTACCCCAGGTCTTCCGGCTCCAGCACCCCCTCCGCTTCTGCGGATTCCACTAGGTTGGAGATTGGACTCTCGTGCGCTTCGTGGAAGCCGACCGACATCAGCGGTGGCGATGCGTGTATGCCGAGGCTTTTGAAGAATGCGGCCGCCTCCTCCAAATCCACGTTGGCCATGGTAAATCTAAGGGACATCGGCTGGCAAATGCCCTCTTCGTTACCTTTTTGGAACGGGACTCCGGCTTTGGCAGCCAGGTCGGCATCTCCGGTGCAGTCGATTACCACGCGGGACAGCACCGCGCCGCGCCCGGATTTGTTTTCCATCACCGCGCCAACCACGGTTGCCCCCTCTTTTAGAACGTCTGCGCAGAGGGTGTTGTAGAGTATATCAGCTCCGGCCTCAAGCACGGCATCTTCCAGCACGAAGGCCAGGCTCGTTGGATTGTGCCAGAGCTTGCCGAGGGGTTCTGAAGCGCTTATGGATTCGAATTGGGCGTATCGGTTTTGGAGTTCTTCGTTTAGGCCACGGTTCAGCGGGACGCCGTTGATGTGATTGAGCATCATCGGTGTAACGAGCGCGTTGGTCTGCGAACCTCCAAGCTGGCTTGTCGACTCCACGAGGAGCGTTTTGGCCCCGAGGCGGGCCGATGCGATGGCGGCCGCAACGCCGGCTGTTCCCCCTCCGGCCACAAGCACATCCACCTGAGCCCAAATCGGTATTTTGCGGGATTTCTCTTCGATTTCCACGAGAGCCTCCACAGGTTTCCAAGGAAATTATAGAAAATGTAAAGTTTTTATGCTACACATGGCGCGTGAAGGCGAGTTTTCAAGCCCCAAACACACGCGAAGCCGCGGCCAGAGCCGTATCTATGTCTTCATTCGAAACGTCGTGGTGGGTGACCATTCTCAGCAGGTTTGGAGCCAGAGCGAGGCATAAAACCCCTTCGTTTTGCAGTGCCGCCACAGCCTGTGCCCCTGTGAGTTTTGTCCCGCTTACGTCCACGTAGACCATGTTGGTTTGCACGGTTTCCAAGTCCACTTTCAAGGTGGGTATCTGGGCCAGGCCCTCGGCCAAGCGGCGGGCTTTTTGGTGGTCTTCGGCCAGGCGGTCCACCATTCGCTCCAAAGCGACGATGCCGGCGGCGGCAAGCACGCCCACCTGCCGCATGCCTCCGCCGAACAGTTTGCGGACCCGGTGCGCTTCTGCGATGAACTCTCGGGTGCCGCAAAGCATGGAACCAACCGGCGCGCACAGCCCTTTGGACAGGCAGAACATTACCGAGTCGGCGCAGGCCGCAAGTTCGGAGGCCGGAATCCCCAGGGCCACGGCGGCGTTGAAGATTCTGGCTCCATCGAGGTGGATAGGGATGCGGTGTTCATCGCAGATTCGGCGGTAGGCCTGCATAACGTTTGGGGGGATAATGGTGCCGCCGGCAAGGTTGTGGGTGTTTTCCACGCACAGTAGCGAGGTTCCGGGTTCGTGGTCGTCGGCGGAGCGAATGGCGGCCGCAACCGCATCCGGCGGGATTATGCCGTGGTGGCCTTCCAATGGGCGGGTTTGCACACCTGAGAGAACCGCCGGTCCAGCCTGCTCGTAAAGGAAGATGTGGGAGCGCGCTTCCAGAATGATTTCGGTGCCCGGGGCGGAGTGAACCCTCACGGCGATTTCGTTGCCCATGGTTCCGGAGGGCACGAAAAGTGCGGCTTCTTTGCCCAGCATTTGGGCGGCAAGTTCCTGGAGGCGGTTTACGGTTGGGTCCTCGCCGAAGACGTCGTCGCCGACCTCGGCTTCGTACATGGCGCGGCGCATCTCCGGCGTTGGTTTGGTGACGGTATCACTTCTGAGGTCAACTGGTTTTGGCATTTTTACGCTACCTCGGGGTTTTCACTCGGGCGGTGGGGAGATACCGCCGCGGAGCAGGGTGATATCTTCTTTGTACTGCTGAACTTCGGAGTATATGCGGTCGACATCCCATCCAAGCACCTGTCCCATGGCGGCAGCGACTTTGCGCACGCAATCGAGGCCGTTGCCCGGGCGAAGCCCCAATCCGGTTCTGCGCAGCATGACGTCTGAAACGGTGCGAGCCATTTCGTGCTCGGCGGCGTACACCGCTTGGGCCAGTATCTCCGGCGCGCCTTCGCAGGGGGCTTCCCTAAGTGGGGGGTCGGACAGCGCTAGTTCGGCCACCGCTTCGTACCTGGGGCCGTAGGTGCACACAAGGTGTTGTATCTGCTGTTTGCTCAGGCCGCGCGGCCCCCCGAAGCGAGATGAAGCGATTTCCATCAGCGCCTCTATGTTTTCAAAGGGCATTTCGCCGATGGGAACGGAGTCGGTTGTGCATTTTGCGCGCACGCCCAATTGGCTCAGGGCGCAGTCCACCGCATCTTCGGCAACGGCGCGGTATGCGGTTATTTTGCCTCCCAGCACAGAAATGAAGCCGAGGATTCCTTCGCTGGAGTGGTTGCGTATCTGGTGCTTTCGCGACACCTGCGACGCGCTCACTCCCTTTTTCAGCACAAGTGGGCGGATGCCGGCGGATGTGTAGTATATGGTTTTAAGGTCCGCGTTTGGGAAGACGCGGGAGGTTTCGCGGATTAGGTATTCCACGTCTTGGGAATCGGCGGCCACCATACCCGGGTCGCCTTCGTAGTCCGTGTCGGTGGTGCCGACAAGGGATGTCCCCTCCCAGGGGACAGTGAAAAAGAGCCGTCCGTCGGAGCGAGCCAGCATCACAACCGCACGTTGGGTGAACTGCGGAACCACGATGTGTATGCCTTTTGTGGTTCGCAAAGAGGGCTTGGCGTTTGGGTTCAGGAGGCGGATTACGCGGTCGGCCCAGGGACCTGTGGCGTTTATGGTGACCTTGGCGAGGATGTTGTAGGTTAGGTTGGTTTCGGTATCCCTCACGCGGGCGCCCACAACCCGCGAACCCTGCTTCAGGAGGGCTTCAACGCGGGCGTAGTTTGCGATGTGAGCGCCGTGCTGGGCGGCATCCATCAAGCAGTCGATGCAGAGGCGCTCTGGGAAGGCGATTTGGCCGTCGTAGTAGAGGGCGCCGCCGCGCAGTCCGTGCGGCGAAAGTCCCGGTTCCAGGGCCAAGACCTCGCTACGCGAGAGCATTTTGTGCGGCGGCATGCTTCTTCTCCAGTAGAGTGAGTCGTAGAGGAACAGGCCCAACCTTACGGTAAGTGGGCCGTGGGGGTCTCCCTCGTAGATTGGGGTGAGGAACTGGAGCGGCCGCACCAGGTGCGGAGCAAGCTTAAGCAGCAACTCGCGCTCGCGCAAACCCTCCTGCACCATGCCGAAGTCGAACTGTTCCAAATAGCGCAGACCGCCGTGGGCGAGCCGTGTGGAGCGCGCGGTGGTGCCCCATCCGAAGTCGAGCTGTTCCACAAGGGCAACGCGCAGGCCGCGCAGTGCGGCGTCTCTGGCAATGCCGCATCCTATTACGCCGCCTCCGATCACCAGGATGTCGTATTCGGATTTGGCCATAGCTGGCAGATCGCGCTTCAAATCTGCTCCACCTCCAAACTTATGGGACGGCTGTGCGAGAAGCCCGGTTCGCGGTTTTGGAAGCTGTTGTCGGCCTTACTCCACATCCACAACCACTTTCATCGAACTGCTTTTGTTCTCATCGGCGAATGAGAGGGCTTGTTCCACCTGCTGGAGTGGGAAGTGATGGGTTACAAGAGATTTCAGGTCCACGCGGCCCTTGGCAACCAGATCGATTGCGGCTGGGTAGCAGTTTGCGTAGCGGAACTGGCCGCGTATATCAATCTCCTTGCTGGCCGCCGATACGATATCCAGCTCGACCATAGGCTCCGGCGGTAAACCCACCAGCACCGCCACCCCGCCGGGCCGCGCCGCGGCCAGTGTATTCCGGCAGGTTTGCACCGTCCCCGCGGTTTCGAAAGCAACGTCCACGCCCGAGAGCTTCGGCGGAAATCCTGTTATGGATGAGGTAATCTCTTGGACTGCCGCTAAAGCATCCGTTTCGCGGGCGTTTATCGTGTGGGTAGCGCCGAGCTTTTGGGCAATCTGAAGCCGGTATGGCTCCACGTCAACTGCAATCAGCACGGTGGCGCCTGCGGCTTTTGCAGCTTGGAGGGTTGCGCATCCGATTGGGCCTGCACCGAAAACTGCAACCGAGTGCCCAGGCTGTACCTCTCCCCGCTTCACGGCCCAAACTGCCACCGAGAGCGGCTCGATGAGCGCGGCCTCCTCCAACGTCATGCTGTCTGGGATTGGGAAGACAAAGTCATCCGGCCAGGCAACATATTCGCAGAAGGCTCCGTCCACCGGCGGCGTTGCCATGAAAACCACATCCGGGCAAAGGTTGTACCGCCCTGTTTTGCAGTAATAGCATCTGCGGCAGGTGTAGCCGGGTTCCAGAGTTACGCGGTCGCCAGGTTTAACTTTGGTGACGTTTTCTCCAACCGCCGCAACAATGCCGCTGGATTCGTGGCCGAGTATGAGGGGGGAACTCACCACGAAGTCGCCAATTCGGCCGTGGGTGTAGTAGTGGACGTCGGATCCGCATACGCCGACCCGTTGGATCTTCACAAGGACCTCGTGCGGCCCGGGCTTTGGCACTGGCCGCTGTTCAAATCTGATGTCGCGGATGCCGTGCAGAACGGCCGCTTGCATTGTATCGCCTGGAGATTTAAATGTTGTCGCCATTTTGCGCCTCCGATGAGGAGTTTTGCAAACCAGCAGTTTCCAAATGGGTAAACTCCTCAAACTGCGTTGATGCTTCCACAATGGCATTTCTGCGCAGAACCCGCGTACCCTTTACGCAGTGAGCCTTTTAGTTTAAACTCTTTCGAAAATCTTCCCTTACCCCTGGCTCTTCTTGCGGTTTTAGGCGAGGGGAACTAAGCATCCACTCATTTCCGCAAAGGGAAAGGATGTGGGTGGGTGCAGGTTAAAGGCGCGGGGGTAAGGGGCGGCAAGCTTGCTTGTCGGAGTTTTTTTGGGGGTGTATCATTCTAGGGGAAGAGGGATGAATCGGTTTCGGTATGAATGAACTGCTGAAGCAAAAGTTAAAATCCCTGCCGGATAAGCCCGGCTGCTACATAATGAAGGATGAGCACGGCGAGGTTATATACGTCGGCAAGGCCGTGTCTCTGCGCAACCGCGTGCGCAGTTACTTCCAGAAGGGTCAAAGCCGCACACCGAAGATCGAGCGGCTTGTGGGGCGAATCGCCGACATCGATGTTATAGTAACCGAGAGTGAACTCGAGGCGCTTATCCTTGAGTGCAACCTCATCAAGCAGTATCGTCCGTACTTCAACGTTCGGCTTCGCGACGACAAGCAGTATCCGTACATAGTCATTACGATGGCGGAGGAGTTCCCCCGCCCCATGATAGTTCGCCGGGTAAAGCGCGACGGCAATAGGTATTTCGGGCCTTACACCGACAGCGGAGCAGTGCACCAAACCCTTGCCTTCATACGCCAGGCCTTTCGGCTCAGAAGCTGTTCTTTGAATTTCACCGGCCACGAGGGGATACGGCCGTGCCTTTACTACCACATCAACCAATGTTTGGCTCCGTGCGATGCAAACCTTTGCAGTAAGGAGGAGTACCGCGCGGTTGCTGAAGAGGTGTGCATGTTCCTTGAGGGCAAGGCCGATTCGCTTCTGAAGCGGCTTAGGGAGGAGATGGAGCGGGAGGCCGAGGCTTTGAATTTCGAGCGGGCGGCGCGCCTGCGGGACCAGATAGCCGCTGTAACCAAACTTACAGAGCGCCAGAGGGTGATTTCCCAGGCAATGCTGGATCAGGATGTGGTGGCGCTTGTGATGGATGAAGGCAAGGCGTGCGCACAGATGTTTTTCATCCGGGGCGGCAAGCTGATTGGCCAGGAGCAGTTTGCCCTGGACGGCGTTGCGGATGAGGATATAGATACCGCCGTTCAGCAGTTTGTGAAGCAGTACTACGAGGAAGCACCCTACGTGCCCAAGGAGATTCTATTGCAAACCGAGATAGAAGAGATCAACATCATTGAATCGTGGCTTCGGCAGAAGAGGGGCACGAAGGTAGAGATATCGGTTCCGAAGCGCGGCGAGAAGAGGAAGCTTATAGATATGGCTTTGGAGAACGCGGCGCTGGCGTTGAAACAGATGTCGGCTCAGGTTTCGGATGAGCGAAGTTTTGCGGAAATGGCCTTGGAGCAGTTGCAGGATGTTTTGGGCCTGCCGGAACTGCCGGTACGAATTGAGTGCTACGACATAAGCAACCTGCAGGGCACCGAAGCGGTTGGCTCTATGGTTGTTTTTGAGAACGGAATGCCGGCCAAGAAGGAATACCGCCGGTTTAAAATTCGCGACTTGCCGCCCCAGCCGAACGATTACCTCATGCTTCAGCAGGTGCTAAGGCGCAGGCTGGAGCGCGCGGCCGGCGGGGATCCGAAGTTTGTGCCTCTGCCGAATCTTCTGGTGGTTGACGGCGGCAAGGGCCAGTTGAACGCCGCTTTGGAGGTGCTGAGAGAGGCTAACGTTGAAATACCGGCGGTTGGCCTTGCAAAGGAGTTTGAGCATGTTTTTAGGCCGGGGCAGTCGGACCCTGTTCCCCTGCACAGATACAGCCCTGCCAGCCGTTTGCTTCAGCAGATTAGGGACGAGGCGCACAGGTTTGCGCTTGCTTTCCACAGAAGCCTGCGCGGGCGGATGGCTGTTGTCTCCACGCTGGATCAGGTGCCCGGAATCGGTAAGGCCAGGCGGACGGCACTGCTTAAGCATTTCAAATCTATACAGGCCATACAGGCGGCTTCGGTGGAAGAGTTGGCCAAGTGCCCTGGGATGAACCGCACGGTTGCGGCGGCCTTGTACCGCCACCTGCACGGCGATGAGGTTAACCCCTCAGAGGGCGAGGGGAACCATGCGCTCCCTTCTCCCGTCGCTGGGAGGAGGGCTGGGGATGAGGGCTATTGACCAAGAGAAGGGTTTCGAGTGGTGGCGCTCAGAAATTTGAAAAGCCCTGATTGAATGTGTGAGTGAGTTTGATTCGCTGTTGCGGCTCTCCCTAGGTGTAGGTCATCAAGCCGAGCTTTGGGTGCTTCTTGCGCCAATCTTTGCGCACCTTTACGCGCAGGTCCAGATACACACGCGTGCCCGCAAGGGCCTCGAGTTCCAGTCGAGCCGCCTGGCCGATGGCCTTCAGCATGCGGCCGCCGGCACCGATGATTATGCCCTTTTGGGAGTCTTTCTCCACGTATATGGTGGCGAGGATATAGGTCATATCCTCACTGCGCTGTTTGTATTCGTCAACTACGACGGCAACGGCGTGCGGCACCTCCTGGTATGTGTGCATAAGCACTTGTTCCCGTATAAGCTCGGCGGCGATGGCGCGTTCAGGCTGGTCGGTTATCTGGTCGGGTGGGTAGAAAGGCGGGGAATCCGGGAGCCTTGAGATGATGGTGCTGACAAGCGTGTCTAAGTTATCCCCGTTGAGGGCAGAGACGGGAACGATGTGGTCGAATTGGTGGAGTTCGCGGTAGAGGGCTTCCATCTCTTGGAGTTTGGAGCCGCTTACTAAGTCGATTTTGTTGAGGACGAGAATAGTTGGAATGTTTTTGGCGTGCGTTTTTACAGCCTGGGCGGCTAAAGCATCTTCATCGGTTGGAGGGACAGATGCGTCGACCAGAAAAGCGGCTAGGTCGGCATCCTTAAGGGAGGATGTTGCCGCTTTTACCATTGCCTCGCCGAGGCTGTGTATGGGCTTGTGTATGCCGGGCGTGTCTATGAAGATAAGCTGCGCCTGCGGGGTGGAGTAGATACCGAGCAGGCGCGAACGGGTTGTTTGCGGCTTCTCTGAAACGATGGAAACCTTCTGCCCTATTATGCGGTTAATAAGGGTGGATTTGCCAACGTTCGGCCTCCCGACGACCGCGATGTAACCCGCGCGGAAGCCGCTTGGGTATTCCTGCAAGTCGGATTGTGGTGTCAGTTCGCTGGGCACTGGAAGCTCCGAAAGCAAGTTGGTTTTTGGGATAGGGAGCGCCGCAGAAAAGCCTTATTTGGAGCAGGTTAAGCCTTTCCCCACCTGGATTTGCTTCCTTGCTTGCCGATGCGGCTGTAGTATTCGGAGCCGTATTTATCCCGAACGGTGGCCCCTCCGCGCTTGCCGATTTGGCGGAAGTGCTCGATGCCGAACTTTTCTTTCATGACCTGGGCCCCTTTGCGCCCGGCTTCTCTTGCGCGTTCGGGGTCCGCCGCAAAGCCGCCGCGTTTTCCGTTGTTTTCAGCCATTTCGTTCCTTCCTCCGAATTTGGGGCATGGTTAAGCATCCATGCGCGCGCTGAGAGCAATCGAGTAAGGCAGTGCTGGGAACAGTGTACCAGGTTTATGTTTGCATGTCAAGAGTTTTTGAAACAGGTTCTGCGATGCGCCAGGTTGTTCCACCGTGGATTTGGTCCTCCAGGAGAATGCCCAGCTCCCTCAGGCGGTTTCGGATGCTGTCTGCGGTGGCCCAATCCCGTCGGTTTCTGGCTTCCTGCCGCACATCGATCAGCAATTGAATCAGTTTTGGAGCAAGGCCGCTTGTTTCATCCTTTTGGGATGGCGGCTCCGGCCATGTTATTCCCAGGATACCGCCAAGCTCGTCGAAAACGGCACGCGCTTTGCGCAGGCCCTCTTTGCCGAGCGAGGCAGCACCACTGGTGAACCGATTTACAGCGGAGGCAAGCTCGAACAAGGCGGCCACAGCTCCCGGGGTGTTGAAGTCGTCGTCCATGGCGGCAATGAACCTCTGCTTGGCTGCTTCTGCCGCATCGGCAATATCCGAGGATGCGCTGGAATCTTCTGGACCCGGTTCTGCTATGGCTTTATCGAGCGCCCACACGGCAGATGTAAGGCGGTCCAGCGCGCGCCGGCTGTCGTCCAGCAGGTCGTCTGAAAAGTTGGTGGAACTGCGGTAGTGCTGGCTGGCTATGTAGAAGCGCAGGAGCTGGGGCGGGTATTTCTTAACGGCGTCGCGGATGGTGATGAAGTTGCCCAAGGATTTGCTCATTTTGACCCCATTCACGGTGATCATACCGTTGTGGAGCCAATATTTGACGAACGGCTTGCCTGTTGCGGCCTCGCTTTGGGCGATTTCGTTTTCATGGTGCGGGAAAACATGTTCAACTCCGCCGCCGTGGATGTCGAAGGTTTCGCCCAGGTATTTCATTGACATCACAGAGCATTCGATATGCCAGCCCGGATAGCCCTCTCCCCAGGGGCTTGGCCAGCGGAGTATATGGCCGGGCTCGGCCTTTTTCCAAAGGGCGAAGTCGGCGGGGTCTCTTTTGCCCGGGGCCACTTCAACCCGAACACCGGCTTCTTGGTCCTCGGGGCGCCGGCCGGAGAGCTTGCCGTATGCGGGAAAAGAGGAGACGTCGAAGTAAACCGAGCCATCGGCCTCGTAAGCGTGGCCTTTTTCGATGAGTATCTGGCACATTTGAATGATTTCTGGAATATGCGCGCTGGCCCTGGGCGACAGATTCGGCCTCACACAGCCGAGCGCATCCAGCGCCCAGAAGTGCTCGGCTATGAAGAATTCGGCGAGCTCCATCGGCTGAACCCTTTGGATGGCCGCGCGCTTTTCGATTTTGTCCTCGCCTTCATCCGCATCGTCGGTTAAGTGGCCAACGTCGGTGATGTTCTGAACGTAGCGGACGGTGTAGCCTAGGTAGCGCAGGTAGCGCACGATTACATCAAAGGCTATGTAGGGCTTTGCATGCCCCATATGAGGGTAATCGTAAACAGTTGGCCCGCATACGTATATGCCCACGTGTCCGGGCACCACGGGTACAAACTCTTCTTTTTGCTTGGACAAAGTGTTAAAAACTCTGAGCATATTACTCAACCCAAAAGCCGATGAACTGCCGAAGCGATGCGCGGATGTGCGTCCGTGCTTGCGGCTCTGGCTCGGCAGGCTTCATCGGGTTTTGCGAAATTTTGAGGAAGCTTGCGCATATCGAGAAGGGCGCTGGGCAACTCTTAGTCCCTACAGCAGGAGTTTTTTCGAGACAGCTCGTTTTGAAGCTGTTTTACTTTTTCCTCAAGGTTTGCTATGCGCTCCATCATGCAGTGCAGGAGCACGCCTTCGGGGTCGGCACCGAGGCCGTGGTCCAGAAGCGTGTTCGGGTCGGCAGGAGCGCCGTCCTGGAAAACCACTCGGCCGGGGATGCCAACAACCACGGCACCCGGGGGTACATCACTGCGCACCACTGCGTTGGGGCCGATCTTTGCGCCGTCGCCGATGCGTATGGGACCGAGCACTTTTGCGCCGGCGCCTATGACAACGCGGTTGCCGACGGTGGGATGGCGCTTGGTCTTTTTGAGGGTTGTGCCTCCAAGGGTGACTCCGTGGTAAATCAGCACGTCGTCGCCAACCTCTGCGGTTTCACCTATAACCACTCCCATGCCGTGGTCTATGAAGAACCCCTTGCCGATTCGGGCTGCGGGGTGTATTTCGATGCCTGTTAGGAAGCGGTTTAGGTGCGAGATCGCACGCGCCAGTGCTTTCAGGTTGTGGTTCCACAGCCAGTGGGCGACTCTGTGCCATATAATGGCGTGCAAACCCGGGTATGTGAGGACCTCCCAGATGTTGCGAGCCGCTGGATCCTTTTCGAAAATCGCTTTTATGTCTCTGCGCAGAGTATCGAACACTGCAACCCCTCTTTCTGCTTAGAAAGCTCGAGACGAAGAGTTTTGGAGTTTCAGGTAAAGCCTGTTAGCCTCGCAAAACCCTTCTCGGCAGGCCTGGAACAGCGCTTGCAAGCGAACAGGGTATCCGCTTGGCATTATACCACAGGGCGGATAGCGGGTTCAACTTTTCGCGCTGTTTTGGCAGGGATTTTCAAAAGTAGGCGGTTTGCTTGCCCTCATCCCTAACCCATCTGCCAGTTTCGGGATAGGGGAACCATGCGCTACCCCCTCATCCCCAACCCTTCTCCCACCCAGGGGAGAAGGGAGTTAGCTCCCCCTCGCCCGCGCAAACCGCGGGAGAGGGGTTAGGGGTGAGGGCTACTGACCAAGGGAAGGGTTTCGAGTGACGGCGTTTGGGACTTTGAAAAGCGCTGACCGCTTTTCCGCGGATCTTGACAAATATACGAGTTTGGTTTAAGATTTTGTTAAGCTTGGGGAATCTCTGTGGGTGCTGTGAAGCCTGCCTTTTAAGGTGGTCACCTGTGGGTTGCTTGCGCGTGAGTGCGCAGGCGGCTCTGGGAGGCGGGTGGAGCGAATGGTGAAACCGACCACAACCGGTGTTGTGCGTCGGTTTTAATTTTTGGGAATTTTTCTTGCTTAAATATCAAGAAAAAGCGCCGATGGGCGTTTTGGGGAGGTAAGGCCATGGCAAAGCGAAGATCGCTGCTCAGTGCCACAGTTGTGGTTTTGCTGGTTCTCTTCGCCTGCGCCTTCACTGCTTCTGTAAGCACGGCGCAGGAGGTGCCTGGTAGGTACATCGTGATGCTTCGGGATGAGGTGCCCAGCGTACACGATGCTGTTTTTCATCTGGCCGCGCGCTTTGGAATTCCGGTGACAAATATCTACGAGCGCGCCATCAAGGGGTTCTCTATTGCGAATGTGCCGCCGGCGTTTGCCGCCGCGCTGGCCCGGCATCCTTTGGTTGCGCTGGTGGAGCCGGACCTGAGAGTGGAAGCTGTGGATCAAACGCTTCCAACCGGCGTTAACCGCATTGAGGCCGATTTAAACCCCGTGGCTCAGGGTTCTCCGGTGGACGCAGACATCGCCATTTTGGACACCGGCGTGGGGCCTCATGTGGATTTGTATGTGGTGACCTGGGTGAATTGCACCGGAGCCTCTCCTTATGACTTGAACGGGCACGGCACACACGTGGCCGGCATTGCGGCCGCGGTAAACAACGGTTTCGGAGTGGTGGGGGTTGCCCCTGGTGCGCGAGTCTGGTCGGTTAAGGTGCTTTACGACGACGGAAGCGGCTACCTCTCTGATGTTATCGAAGGGGTGGATTATGTAACCGGAAAAGCCGATCAAATCGAGGTTGCCAACATGAGTTTGGCAGGGCAGGGCGTGAGCACAGCTTTTCGCCAGGCCATACAGAACAGCGTTGCCGCAGGTGTGGTTTACGTGGCTGCGGCCGGCAACAGCAAGCAGGATGTGTACGGCCGCGATGGGAAGTTCGGAACCAGCGACGATTGGATTCCCGCGGCCTATCCGGAGGTGTGCACCGTTTCTGCAATGGTGGATACCGATGGCAAAGAAGGCGGGAAGGGTTCGTCAACCTCTTACGGCAAGGACGACACGATAGCCTCTTTCAGCAACTACAGCCGCAGTGTGGTTGCAGGGAACCCTGTTACATCGCCAGGGAAGGCCATAGATGTGGCGGCTCCCGGTGTGAACATTTACTCCACCTATTTGAACAACGGATACGCATACCTGAGCGGAACGAGCATGGCGGCTCCGCATGTTGCCGGTGCGGCGGCGCTTTGGTTTGCCGCCAAGGGGCGCGATGTTAACGGCGATGGGCAGGTTAATGACTCTGACGCTTACTGGGTGCGGCAGCAGATTATCAACAACGGACAGCCGCAGAAGGATTGGCGGCCTCCTGTCAATCGCTGGAAGCCGAACAACCCGGCAAACGATCCGGACGGCAACCTAGAGCCGCTGGTTTACCTGAAGATTGCGCCGACGCCTTGATGTCGGCTGCCGCTTGCTTTTCGGTTTCGGGGTCCGCGCTCGGCGCGGACCTTTTTGTTTTGGATGCTCAACAGGTAAAGCGGTAATCGTGGCGAAGAGAATAACCGGTAAAGCGGCCGCCGCTGCTTTTTGGGGCGGCCTTTCGGTTGTTTTGCTGGTTTTGGACATGCCCGATCGTGTGATTCTCTCCGGCATACGGTTTCGCGGACGCCATGGTGTTTCGGCCGAGGAGCGCGCCACCGGCGGCAGTTACAGCGTGGATGTGGAGATGACGTGCGACCTCAGCGCCGCCATTGCATCCGACAGCGTGCACGATACCGTTGACTACAGCGCCGTGCACCGCCTTGTTATGCAGTTGGGCCGCGAGCGCAGTTTCCATTTGCTGGAAACGCTTGCCGGCCATATTGCGGAAAGCATTCTCGAGCGCTTCCCGGTTGAAAGCGTAACGGTGCGCATCCGCAAACTGCATCCGCCTTTGGACGGTATTGTGGAATACGCCGGGGTGGAGATAACGCGCCATAAGAGCGGATGCTCGAAAGGATAAGGTGGTTCGGCGGTCGAATAAACAGCTTCGGTGCGGTGATGTAAAGATGCCGGTTTCGATAACCGCCGCGGAGATTGTGGAAGCTCTGCGGCGATTGGGTTTGCGCGACGGGGACACTGTTCTGGTTCACAGCTCTTTATCCAGCATAGGATGGGTGGAGGGCGGGGCAGACGCCGTCATCGATGCCCTTCTTGAGGCGGTGGGGCCATCGGGCACGGTGATTGTTCCCACCATAACCGCCGATCCCAAACACGGTCCGGACAACCCGCCGGTTTTCGATGTGCGTAGTACCCCATGCTGGACCGGCCGCATTCCCGAGACCTTTAGAAAGCGCCCGGAGGCCGTGCGCAGTTTGCATCCCACCCACTCTGTGGCGGCAATTGGCCCCACAGCGGAGTGGCTTGCCGCCGGTCACGAGCGCAGCGAAACGCCGTGCGGCCCGAACACCCCTTACGGCCGATTGGTTCAACTGCGGGGCAAGGTTCTGTTGATAGGTGTGGACCACAACAGGAGCACCCTGTTCCATCACATAGAGGAAGAAGCAAAAGTCCCCTACCACATGCAAAGCCGGCCGGTGGTTGCCAGGGTTGTGGACCAAAACGGTTGCGAATTCGAAACCCCGCCGATCTACCTGCACAGTTGGGAGACGCCCAGGGACTTCAACCGCGTTGAGCCGGCGCTTATAAGCGGCGGGGCGGAGTTGGTCGGAATGGTGGGCCGGGCTCCCACGCGTGTGGTTGACGCTCAGCTTATGGTGCGGATAGTTTTGGCGGAGCTTGCGCGGGACCCAAACGCGCTTCTGCCGGTATCTTACTGCGCGGCCGGGATTGGCGCGGGGGGCGGCCGCGTGGTTGTGCCCATAGTTCGCCTTAAGGAGGGAGACGGTTTGCCCCTGCCGGCGTACGCCACACCGGGGTCGGCGGGGCTGGATCTGCGCGCGGCGGTGGATGGGCCGGTTACGATACCTCCGGGTGGGTTTGCCACAATTCCAACCGGCTTCTGCATAGCGATACCGCCCGGCTTTGAGGGGCAGGTGCGTCCGCGCAGTGGTTTGGCGGCGAAGCACGGAATCACGGCTCTCAACAGCCCGGGCACCATCGATTCCGACTACCGCGGGCCGGTGAACGTGATTTTGATCAACCATGGTCCTGAGCCTTTCACCGTTAACCGCGGTGACCGCATTGCACAGCTTGTGATATCCCCGTTTGCCCGCGTCGAATGGAAAGAAACCGATGCCCTGGATGATACGGAGAGGGGACAGGGCGGATTTGGGCATACGGGGCTTTGAAACTTGCTGTAAGGAGGGTTCGAAATCTAATAGGGAGAGACCGAAAATGCAGCGAACGGGCAGGGAAGCTGTGGAAGGTCAACCTGTTCTCATCTGCGATTCTTTTTCTGTTTCGTATTCTGTGGGTTTGGAAATTTTGCCCCAGTTGAGGGAGCGCATTCGCAGGGCGGCTCAGCACCTTCCTTTTACCAAGGATGAGCTGGATGACATTTCAATGGCGTTTATGGAGGGAGCCAGCAATGCATTTCGGCATGGGAGGCCGCCCAACGGCGAAGGCGTGGTGAGGTTTCTCGCTTTCAGTTTGGACTCCACTTTCGTGGTGAGGATAGCCGATGCGGGGCCCGGCTTCGATCCGGACAGTGTGTCGGAGCCGGATCCAGAGGAGTTTCCGGAAAGCGGAATGGGCATCTATATGATGCGGCGCCTGATGGACGAAGTGGTGTACCGCTTTGAGAATGGAACCGTGTTGGAGCTCACTAAGCGGGTTAGAAGGCGCATAGAGGATGGTTAGCAACGCGGTGGGCCGGCGCATTTTCGCGGCGGCTCCCGGTTGGCAGTGTGGTTTCGGCAGGAGGTGGATTCATGCCGAGGGTTGCGGCGGTTTGGCTGTTATCGCTATCGATTCTGTTTTGGTGCGGAGGCTGCAGCAGAACTTCCGAGACCGGCGGTGGACCGGCAAAGCCGGCAGGCAAGCGCATCACAATTGCCATGATGCCCAAGTTGAAGGGCATCGACTATTTCAACGCTTGCCAGCGCGGCGCCGAGGAAGCCGCAAAGGAGCTGGGAAACATCGATTTGATTTACGACGGTCCGCTTGAGGGAAAAGTGGACAAGCAGATCGAGATGATAGACGGGTGGATTACGCGCGGCGTTGATGTGATAGCCGTGGCCTGCAATGACCCGGTTGCGATATCTCCGGTGCTGAGGCGCGCAAAGCAGGCCGGGATTCGCGTTATCACCTGGGATGCAGACGCGGATGCCAAGCGATCCGGGCGTGAGTTTTTCGTGAACCAGGCCAGCCCGCAGTCCATAGGTTACGAGCTTGTGGACGTGATGGCGGAGGAGGTTGGCCCGAAGGCGGACGTGGCGATCATCACCTCGTCGCTGACGGCTCCAAACCAAAACGAGTGGATTAAGTGGATGAAGAAGCGTCAGGCTGAAAAGTATCCGAACCTGAGGATAGTGGACATCAAACCCTCGGAGGAGGACCAGCAGCTTGCACTTAGGGTTACGAAGGACCTGCTGAAGGCAAATCCCAACATCAAGGGCGTTTGGGGGATTTCCTCGGTGGCGTTTCCCGGGGCGGCAGAAGCGGTGAAGCAGATGGGCCTCAGCGGCAAGGTGGCCGTGACGGGTTTATCCACGCCGGCGAGCATGCGCACTTACGTTAAAGAGGGCGTGGTGAAAACGGTTGTTCTGTGGAACGCCGTGGATTTGGGATACCTCACCGTTTACGCCGCGAAGGCGCTTTACGATGGAACTTTGAAGCCGGGCGTTACATCCATCAAAGCGGGAAGGTTGGGAGTGAAGCAGGTGAAGGGCGACGAGGTTCTTCTCGGTCCGCCGATGCGCTTTACGAAGGAAAACATAGACCAGTTCGATTTCTGAGCGCATTTGCAAGGTGCCGCAGTTGGTGCAGTGGCAACCGGCGGTTTTTCAGCCGCGGTGCATTGTGCCAACTGCGGCCTTTTGCATATGTTTGGTGTGCGGCCGGATTTAGGTTGCCATTAGACGCGCCAGGTTTGTGACAAGGTTGTAAGTGAACCAGCCGTCTCCGGTAACGAAGATTTGGGGTTTTGCAGATAAGGCATCCCGCTGAATGCCTATGCCGTCGCTGTGAGGGGTGAAAGACACGATTTTGTCATACCGTATCCTGAACGACTTTACTCTTCCGGTGAAGTATATGTGCTTATTGGTAATCCCCAAAAAGCCGGTATCGATGTGCACAGTTTCGGTTGTGGTAACCGGATTGCCCCTGAAACCGCCAACGCGGTAGTAGACGCCTTTTGCAATTCTAAAACTTACGCCGCTGTAACCGCCGGAATATGTGGTTCGGGTTCTCGGCTCGTAGTAAGGGACATTTTCGAATAGCCAGACAAGCACCTCGCCTTTTTGCAGGTTGAAAGGAAGCATTCCATCGATTTTTACGCGCTGGGGAATCTTCCCGTTAAGCACATCTCTGATGATGGCGGCTTTGACCACCTTTGTGTGGGCGCCGTTTTTGTCGAGGATGTCGGTCGGCAGGGAAAACCACTTCTTGAACGTAGCAAGCGAGCTTTCCTCCTCCTCGGAAAGGATTTTATCGTCAAGAGCCCGCATAACCGCAGTTTCCCAGGCTTTTACCAGCAGGTCTTTGAGAGATTGGCCGTCTATGTGGGATGTGGAAGCCACATTTTCAATCGTTTTCTGGATATCGGCCAGGTTGGATCGAGATACAGCTGCCTTGGTGGCAATATCGAGGATGCGCGCGGAACCTTCGTCGTATGCTTGTTTGCATTCCTTGTGCGCCCTGCGGAGGAAGCCCGCGTCCTTGCCGCAGAATCGGCATATTCCCATGATTGCCTCCCACGAAGGACTAAGAATCTACCAGCAGTCAGTATGAGCCACGGACGGTTGTTGGCTTCGGCAGGTGTGTTGAAGCCCACTGTATTATCGGCATGTTGCGGCGCGCATTAACCATCCTGTGCGGGCCGCGCAGTTTGCGGCACCATCCCAAAGCCCGCCGCAAATGCGCTTTGGATGCGCGGCACAGGAAAAGGGGTTGCTTCGGCAGAAAGTGCTATTTGCTAAGCAGGCCCGAGTGGCGAGGAGAAGTGTTGCATGATGTATTATCCCCTGGAAGAGAAAGCCATACTTCTGCGCGAAGAGGATGACGTGGCCGTTGCCAAGCAGAAGCTTGAAGCGGGCACGGTGTTGGTTCACCAAGGCAAAGAGCTGTGTGTGCTTCAGGAGGTGCCGCCGGGGCACAAGGTTGCTCTCAGAGATATTGAGGAGGGCGCTTCGGTTCGCAAATACGGGCAGGTTATCGGGTTTGCCGCGCGACGCATTCGGGCTGGAGATTGGGTGCACACGCACAATCTGGCGGTTGGGCAGTTGGAGCAGGAAGCTCTGAGAAACAAGCAGGCACTAATCGAGCATCGGAACTCATTGCTTTCGCGCGAATGCGGGGCAGAAGCCCGTGCAGAAGAGCCTTATCCCCCGGAACAGAGGCGCACTTTTCTGGGTTTTGTGAGGCCGAACGGTCGGGTTGGCACGCGGAACTATGTTGCGGTTGTTTCCACAGTGAACTGCAGTGCAGGCGCGGTTAGGGCGATTGCTCAGCGCTTGAAAGATGAGGCTCTCGGCCGGTTTCCCAATGTGGACGGTGTGTTTGCCGCAACACATAAGGGCGGTTGCGGCACTGCCGCCGGTGGAACCGACCACCGCATTCTGCAGAGGGTTTTGGCAGGCTTCATCGAGCACCCGAACGTGGCGGCTGCCATGCTGGTTGGCCTCGGCTGTGAGGTAAACGGCGCCGCGGCGCTGTGCAAAAGTGCGGGGCTTGCACCGGTTGGCTCTTTTGAATGCCCGGGAGAGGTGGTGGTGCTGAACATCCAGGAGTGCGGAGGCGTGCAGAAGACCATAGAGCGCGGCTTGAAGGAGGGTGTGAAGCTTCTGGAGTACGCAGACGGCTTCAAGCGAACCCCGGCGCCGGCTTCCGGTTTGGTGGTTGCAACCAACTGCGGCGGCAGTGATGCGTACTCTGGAATTACGGCTAACCCAGCTTTGGGCATGGCCGGGGATGAGCTGGTGCGCCACGGCGGCACTTGGGTTTTGGGCGAAACCACCGAGATATACGGCGCCGAGCATCTTTTGGTTCGCCGGGCGGCTTCGCGCGAAGTGGCAGAGAAGCTTTTGGACCTGATTGAGTGGTGGAAGCGGTACACCTCGGCTTTGGGCGCAGAGATAGATAACAACCCCTCCCCTGGGAATAAGGAGGGCGGCATAACCACCATATACGAGAAATCGCTTGGAGCCGTCACCAAGGGTGGAAGCACACCCCTGATGGCGGTTTATGACTACGCCGAGCGGATACGCCGTTCTGGGCTGTGCTTCATGGATACCCCGGGCTTTGATCCCGTGTCTGTGACGGGAATGGTTGCAGGTGGGTGCAACGTGGTGGCTTTTACCACGGGGCGCGGATCGTGCTTGGGGTTTAAGCCGGCGCCGTGCATCAAGATAGCAAGCAATACGCCCCTGTACGAAGCAATGAAGGATGACATGGACGTGGATGCCGGCGTGATACTGAGCGGCGTTTCAATTCGGGATGTCGCGCTTTACATTTTCGAGGAGATTTTGGCTGTGGCAAGCGGAAAACGCACCAAGAGCGAGCTTCAGGACCTGGGTGAGGAGGAGTTTGCTCCGTGGGTGGTTGGGCCGGTGCTGTGAGGCCCGCTTGTGTTTTTAAGGGGTGGGGGCTCGAGTGGGGATTCGAACCCCCTGTGCGGGAGGCCGGTTCTGCAGATGTGGATCGGCTCTTCTTTTTTTGTATTGCCGGCTCCCGCTCCTGAGAGAGTTGTTGGCATTTAATGTGCCAAACGGGGCTTTGGACGCGCAAAAGCGGCTTCCGAAAGCGCAGTTCGAGCTTTGAATCATGTGGTAGCGGAGGGTTTTGGGGCTTTCTCGGTTTTGGGGGATATACGGATGCTTTTTCTAAGGGGCCGAGATTTTAATTGCCGCGGGTGTCGGTGTTGACAAGGGGCACTTTGTCCGTTATACTGCATACCAGACTGCGGTCCCCTGTGGCTGCGGTTTGTTTACAACCTGGGATCCTTTAAGTTAGCCCTGTGAGGCTGACAAGGGTTGTCAAACGGCTTGTTGGGAAAGCTTTTCCTTAAAGCGGTATGAAACCTTCTCGCCTCAAGGGTGGGAAGGTTTTTTTGTATCTAAGGGGGATAAGGTGGCGCACGAAGCACGCGCAATGGATGAAAATGAAATACGCAGGGCGGTAACCCGCATCGCCCACGAAATCATAGAGAAGAACAAGGGCGTGGAGCGGCTGGCGCTTATAGGCATAAGAACGCGCGGTGTTCCCCTGGCCGAGCGTTTGGCAAAGCTCATAGGCCAGTTTGAGGGGTGTGTTGTTCCCGTTGGTGCATTGGACATTTCGATGTACCGCGATGATCTGCACACGCGCCAGCCCGTGGTTGGCACCACCGAAATCCCTTTCGATGTCAACGATATGCGCATAGTGCTTGTTGACGAGGTTTTTTACACCGGCCGCACCATCCGAGCCGCTATGGATGCTGTTATGGACCTTGGGCGTCCGGCGGTTATCCAGCTTGCCGTGCTTGTTGACCGCGGCCACCGCGAACTGCCGATAAGGCCGGATTATGTTGGCAAGAACCTCCCCACAGCCCGGTCTGAGGAGGTTGTGGTGCGCTTGAAGGAGCTGGACGGTGAAGACGCCGTTATTATTCGCAAGCCTAACAGGGTGTGACAAAATGCTGCAGAGACGCCACATTCTTGGCTTGGAAGAGATGACGCCGGAGGAGATCCAGTTTGTGCTGGATACCGCCGACTCCATGAAAGAGATTTTGTCTCGGCCCATTAAAAAGGTGCCAGCCCTGCGTGGGCGCACTGTGTGCACGCTCTTCTATGAACCGAGCACCCGAACGCGAAGCTCGTTTGAGCTTGCGGCAAAAATCCTTTCGGCGGATACCATAAGCATTACGCCGTCCACCAGCAGTGTGGTTAAAGGCGAATCTTTTCGGGATACACTGCTAACACTGCAGGCCATGGGAACCGACCTGTTTGTTATAAGGCACCAGTGTTCCGGTGCGCCGCTGTTCGCAAGCAAGATTGTAAGCGTGCCGGTGATAAACGCCGGTGATGGGATGCACGAGCACCCCACCCAGGGCCTGCTGGATTTGCTCACACTTCGCGCTGTGAAGGGCCGGCTGAGCGGTCTTAAGGTCACCATTGTTGGGGATATAGCCCATTCAAGGGTTGCGCGGTCCAACATTTGGGGGTTTACCAAAATGGGCGCTTCGGTGCGCTTGGTTGGGCCGCCAACGCTGATACCGCTGGGGTTGGAGGCCACTGGCGCCAAGGTGTACGACCGCTTGGAGCCGGCTTTGGAAGGAGCTGATGTGGTTTATGTGCTGCGCATTCAGAGGGAGCGCATGGAGAGCGGTTTACTGCCGTCTCTGCGGGAGTATACGCGCTTGTACGGCATCACACCGGAGCGGCTGGCCAAACTAACGCCTGCGGATGTTGTGGTTATGCATCCGGGTCCGATGAACCGCGGGGTGGAGATATCTCCTGAGGTGGCCGATGCCGGATACTGCGTGGTTACTGAGCAAGTGGCCAACGGTGTGGCGCTTCGCATGGCGCTTTTGTACCTGCTTTTGGGCGGAGCCGACGGGGGCAAGGAGTGAGGCTGGTGAATCTTTTCCGGCATAAATGTGTGAACACATGCGAGGGTGCTGGCAAATGCGGTTAATCCTTAGAGGCGGTCGCATTGTGGATCCATCGCAGGGATTGGATGCGGTGGGCGACCTTGTAATCGAAGATGGCAGAATCGAGCGGGTGGTGCCCGGGGGCGCAGACCTTGCTTCACAGCCCGGGGCGGAGGTGATTGAGCTCAGTGGAATGCACGTTGTTATGCCAGGCCTTATCGATGTGCACTGCCACCTGCGTGAGCCTGGGCAGGAACACAAAGAGACAATTGCCACCGGAAGCGCCAGTGCGGCGGCTGGCGGTTTTGCAACGGTGCTTTGCATGCCCAACACCGAGCCCCCCATAGACAGTGCGGCTGTGGTTTCCCTGGTGCTCGAGCGCGCCAAAAGCGCCCCGGGTGCGCGGGTGCTGCCGATAGCCGCCGGAACCGTTGGCATGGGCGACGAGAGGCTTTCTGAGATGGCGGATTTGGTTGAGGCCGGGGCGGTGGCCGTAAGCGACGATGCCTTTCCCATTCAGCGGGCGGAAACGCTTCGCCGCGTTATGGAGTACTGCAGGATGCTTGGAGTTCCGTTTGTGGCCCACTGCGAGGATACTTCGCTCACCCGGGGAGGATGCATGAACGAGGGCGAGGTTTCGACGCGGTTGGGCCTGAAGGGCATGCCGGCGGTGGCGGAGGAAGCCGCTTTGGCGCGCAATCTGCTGTTGGCCCGCCTTACCGGCGCTCATCTGCACGTTGCCCATGTGAGCACGGCCTTTTCCGTGGAGCTTATCAGATGGGCGAAGGATGCGGGCATTTCCGTATCTGCAGAGGCATGTCCTCACCATTTTACCCTTACGGATGAGGCCGTGGCCGATTCCGGGTACGACACATCCACCAAGGTCAATCCGCCATTGCGCACCGCGGCGGATGTGGAGGCTGTGAAACGCGGCCTTGCTGACGGAACGATCGACTGCATAGCCACCGACCACGCCCCACACGCCGCCGAGGAAAAAGATGTGGAGTATCCCCTTGCTCCTTTCGGGATGGTGGGTTTTGAGACGGCTTTGGCTTTGACCTTTACGGAGCTTGTTCAAACCGGCGTGCTTTCGCTTGCCCGCGCGGTGGAGTGCTTGTCGTGCGCGCCAGCCAAAATCTTCAAGCTTTCCGGGGGCACGCTGAGGGCCGGGTCTGCCGCGGATGTGGCCGTGCTGGATACCTCCCGGGAATGGGTGGTGGATAGGTCTAAGCTTGTTTCCAAGGGGAGGAACACCCCATTCCACGGCCGCAGAGTTAAAGGCGCGCCGGTGCTTACGATTGTTGGGGGGCGCGTGGTTTATAACGCATTGAATGTTTCCAGAGGAGACAAATGAGCGCAGTTTTGGTTTTGGCCGATGGAACAACGCTGAGGGGTCAGGCGATTGGGCGTCCGGGTACTGCGGTTGGCGAGGTAGTGTTCAGCACCTCGATGACTGGGTACCAAGAGGCTGTAACAGATCCCTCCTTTGCTGGCCAGATATTGGTTTTCACCTATCCGCTTATAGGCAACTACGGAACGACGGACGAGGATTTCGAGTCGGACCGGGTTCACGTGGAGGGGGTGGTTATCCGCGAGCTGTGCCCAACACCCAGCAATTGGAGGTCGAAAGAATCCCTGGCCGATTTTCTGGTGCGCAATGGGGTGGTTGGGATAGCAGGGGTGGATACGCGCGCCCTTACGCGGCATTTGCGCGTGCTCGGTGTGATGATGGGCGGTATATCCACAGATCTCAACGAGAAGGATCTGCTGGAGCTGGTTCGCAACACGCCGAATTACGGCGAAGTCGATTTTGTTGTAAAGGTAACGGCCAGGGCGCCGCACATTGTGGAGGGCTCTGCTGATGGTCCGGCGGCAGGGAAGCGCGTGTCTATTTTAGACCTGGGTCTTAAGCGCAACATAGTTAGAAGGCTTACCGCGCTTGGTTGCACCGCATATATATACCCTTGTCACGCGCCGGCGGAACAGATACTGGAGCCAAATCCCCATGGGGTGGTTTTGTCTCCGGGGCCTGGTAATCCGGAACTGCTGTCTTACGTCATGGAAACATCTAGGAAGCTTATAGGCAAGGTGCCGATAATGGGCATATGCCTTGGTCATCAGGTTTTGGGGACCGTGCTTGGCGGGTCTACCTACAAGCTTAAGTTTGGGCATCGGGGTTCCAACCATCCCGTCAGAGAGCTTGCCACTGGGCGTGTTACCATCACCACGCAGAACCACGGATACGCTTTGTCGCCCGAGGGGTTGGAGAAGTCCGGAGCGGTGGTAAGCCATGTGAACTGCAACGATGGCACGGTGGAGGGGTTTCGCCACGAGGATTACAGGATAATTACCACGCAGTTCCATCCGGAAGCTAGCCCCGGTCCAAGAGATAGCGACGGAATGTTCTACGAGTTTGTAAGCATGATTTAAGAAAGAAAAAGGAGCTGTATGCCGAGACATCCAGACATTCACAAAGTAATGGTTATAGGTTCCGGTCCCATTGTGATCGGTCAGGCCGCGGAGTTCGACTATTCTGGGACCCAGGCATGCAAAGCACTGCACGAGGAAGGGTGCCAGGTGGTTTTGATCAACTCCAACCCGGCAACCATTATGACCGACACAGAGATAGCGGACCGGGTTTACATAGAGCCGCTTACGCCGGAGTTTGTGTGCTATGTTCTGGAGCGTGAGCGGCCGGATGGTTTGCTTGCCACATTGGGCGGCCAAACAGGGTTGAATTTGGCCACCCAGGTTGCCGCCACCGGGATACTCGAGCGCTTGGGCGTGCGGTTGCTGGGCACTCCGCTGGAGGCGATTCGCTGTGCGGAGGACCGAGAGGCGTTTCGCGATTTGATGCGCAGTATCGGCGAGCCGGTTCCGGAAAGCTGGATTGTGGAAAGTGAGGAGGAGCTTAAAGATATCGCGGCTTTGGGGAGTTTTCCGCTTATAATTCGCCCCGCTTACACCTTGGGCGGAACCGGTGGCGGCATTGCCCATACCCCCGAGGAGCTTTTTGAGATTGGGAAGCGGGGTCTGCAGGCTTCTATGCGCCACCAGGTTCTTGTGGAGCGCTGTCTTTTGGGCTGGAAGGAGATAGAGTTCGAGGTGATGCGCGATGCGGCGGACTCCTGCATCACCGTTTGCTGTATGGAAAACTTCGACCCGATGGGCATCCACACGGGCGATTCCATAGTGGTTGCTCCGAGCCAAACCCTTTCCGATAAAGAATACCAGATGCTGCGCAGTGCCAGCCTGAAGATAATCCGCGCGCTAAAGATAGAGGGCGGCTGTAACATTCAGTTTGCGCTTAACCCAAAGAGCTTTGAGTATTACGTTATAGAGGTAAACCCGAGGGTCAGCCGGTCTTCCGCTTTGGCGTCTAAGGCAACTGGTTACCCCATTGCCCGCGTGGCCGCTAAGATCGCGATGGGCCTGCACTTGGACGAAATCCCGAACGCCGTTACGGGCAAAACGGTGGCGGCTTTCGAGCCGGCTTTGGACTACGTGGTGGTGAAGATTCCGCGCTGGCCGTTTGATAAATTCGCTTTTGGCGACCGCACTGTCGGCACCCAGATGAAGGCCACCGGGGAGGTTATGGCTATCGACCGCACTTTTGAGGCGGCATTGATGAAGGCGATAAGGTCCCTCGAAATAGGCGTTCACGGCCTCCGCTTGAAGGGAATCAACCTTTGGACGGATATGCAGATCGAAGAGGGGCTTCGAGAGGCCACAGACGAGCGCCTGTTCGTTATTTTCGAGGCACTGCGCCGGGGCATGATGGTTAGCGAGATACATCAGCTTACCAACATCGATCGGTGGTTTTTGGAGAAACTGCGCGGTTTGGTGGAGCTTGAAGAGCGCCTGCGTTCTTTGGCGGCCCTGGGCAAAGGTGTGGACCTTTCGGCCCACCGCGATCTGCTTGTTACCGCGAAGCGCGCAGGTTTTCCGGACCGCTATATCGCCGACCTTACCGGGCTTTCGGAGGAGGAGGTGCGCTGTGTTCGCGAGTCTCTCGGTTTGAGGCCTGTTTACAAAATGGTGGATACCTGCGCCGCGGAGTTCGAAGCCGAAACGCCTTACTTCTACTCTTCCTATGAGCTGGAGGATGAGGGTCCTTGCGCATGCAACGCCCTTTCCGGTGAGGTAAAACCGCTGCGCCGGAGGAACCGAAAACGCGCTGTGGTTTTGGGAAGCGGCCCCATTCGCATCGGCCAGGGCATCGAGTTCGATTACTGCTCCGTGCATTCGGTTTGGGCGCTCCGCGAAGCCGGCTACGAAGCCATTATCATAAACAACAACCCCGAAACGGTATCCACCGATTTCGACACATCTGATCGCCTCTACTTCGAGCCGCTTACATTGGAGGACGTGCTCAACTGCATTAAAGAGGAAGACCCAGAGGGAGTTATCGTTCAGTTTGGCGGACAGACTGCCATCAATTTGGCCCGTCCACTGCACAACGCCGGCGTGCCTATACTTGGTACATCGGCGGAGGCGATAGACATTGCCGAGGATAGAGACCGCTTCGATAACCTGCTTCGTGAGCTGAATATTCCGAAGCCGCCAGGGCGCGCCGTAACTTCCGCGGAGGCCGCTGTGGAGGTGGCCGAGGAGATTGGCTATCCGGTGCTTGTGCGCCCGTCCTATGTATTGGGCGGCAGGGCGATGGAGATTGTTTACAGCCGCGATGAACTGCTCAGCTACATGCGGTATGCGGTGGATGTGTCTCCGGCCGCGCCGATTCTTGTGGATAAGTACATTTTCGGCATGGAGGCCGAGGTTGACGTGATAAGCGATGGGGAGGAGTGTTTACTGCCCGGCATTATGGAGCATATCGAGCGCGCGGGTATTCACTCCGGGGATTCGATGGCTGTGTACCCGCCGTATCGCTTGTCCGAGCATGCCCAGCGGCAGATTGTGGAGTATGCCACCCGCATATCGCGCGCCCTCAACGTGGTTGGCCTGATGAATATCCAGTTCGTTGTGGAGAACGGGCAGGTATACGTTTTGGAGGTCAACCCGAGGGCAAGCCGCACCGTGCCCTATCTCTCCAAAATCACGGGCATTCCAATGGTGAACGTTGCAACACACCTTATGCTCGGCAAAACGCTTCGGGAGCTGGGCTACCAAGGCGGCTTGTATCCGATACCGAACCACTACGCGGTTAAGGCCCCGGTGTTCAGCTTCTCTAAGCTGGTGGAGGTTGATGTGGTTTTGGGTCCCGAGATGAAATCCACCGGCGAGATTATGGGGGTTTCCGAGAACTTTCCGGAGGCTGTTTACAAGGCCATGGTTGCAAGCGGAGTTGACGTTCCGCTGGGCGGCAGGATGATAATAACCGTGGCCGATAAGGACAAGGAGGAGGCGCTTCCCATAGCCAAGGGGTTCGCGGATTTGGATTTCGAGATATATGCCACCCGGGGTACCGCGGATTTTCTGCAGAAGCACGGGGTACCAGCCAAACCGGTGAACAAGATTCAGGAGGGCTCGCCGCATATACTGGAGCTGGTTCGAAGCGATACAGTGCATCTTCTGATTAACACGGCATCGAAAGACCGCCGCTCGGAGCGGCAGGCGTCCACCATCCGAAGGGCGTCGGTGGAGCGCGGAATCCCCTGCCTTACGAGCTTGGATACGGCACAGGCGCTTTTGGAGGCCCTTCGGCACAGAAGGCGCGGCCAGCGTCCCACGTGCAAGACCATAGACGAGTATTTCCCTCTGAAAGAGAAGCGCGGGGCATTCACCGAATAAGGCAGGCAGGCTTGTGGAACGCTTGCGGGTTCATTTTTGCCCCGCGCCTGCGATGTGTGGTATAATCTGGCTGCGTTTGCGGTGCGCCCGCCATGACCATCCTCGATCGATACCTCGCAAAAGAGCTTGTTCTGCCTTTCCTCGCGGGGATCGCCGGGTTTGTTATGATGATGATCCCCACCATCCTCTTCGGAATGCTGGACCTAATTGCAAACCGCAGTGTGTCTGCCGTGCTGGTTGCCAAGGCGGCGCTGCTTCGCCTTCCCGGCCTGATGGTTTGGGCCCCTCCCATAGCCACCCTCTTCGGAGTCTCTTTAGGCATGAGCCGCTTGACCAGAGACAACGAAATTGCGGCTATGAGGATGTCGGGCATTCCTCTGCGCAGGATGCTGGCCCCGATATTAATTGTGGGAGCGGCGGCAAGCGCTGTGTCTCTGCTTATTAACGAGACGATAAGCCCCCGGACCAACCGCAGGTTCATGCAGGTTTGGCGTGAGATTGTCACCTCGCAGTATATCCCGGAGGTCCAGCAGAATGTGTTTTTCACCTCGGAGAACTACTGCTTCTATGTGGGGAAGGTGGAGAGGGTTGGCAAAGGCCGGTTTCGCCTTCGCGATGTAATGGTTTACGAACTGCGCTCTGCGGGTTTCCCGGTGCTTACAACGGCTAAGCGGGCTGTTAGCACCGGCACGGTTTGGAAGTTGATGGACGGCTTTCAGATATATCTGGATTCCAGGGGGCGCAGTCGGATAGAGGTGCCTTTTAAGGAGATGACGCTTGACCTCAGCCAAACCCCGGAGGAGTTTTTCCTGAGCCAGAGGCTTCCCGAGGAGATGAGCGCGGCGGAATTGAAGCGCCAGATAGAGCTTTACCAAAGAAGCGGGATATCGGTGGGGGCGATGCAGGTTGAGTACCAGTTCAAGTTTGCCATACCGTTTGCCTGCTTGGTTCTGGCGATTGTTGGTATGCCGCTTTCGGTGCATTTTTCGCGGTTCGGCGGTTTTGCGGGACTGCTAATCGGAATAGTGCTTTCGTTTTTCTACTGGAACGCATACTTCCTCGGTCAGAAGCTTGGAGCCGGAGGCCGCGTGCCGGCTTTTCTGGCGGCTTGGACGCCGAACATCCTTTTCGCCGCGATAGGTTTGTACATGCTTTGGAGGGAGGAATAGGATTGCGGCGATGGTGGGCACGGTTTGCTTTGGCGGCGTGGGTGTGGATTTTGCCTTGCGCGGCATGTTCGGCGGAGCAGGCTGGGGTTCACGCGGATGACGCTGAGACTTGTGTGAAGGATACTCTGCGCCGCGAGCTCCTTCCCGGAAGTTCGGTTTTCGCCCAGCAGGGTGCAGGGACTGCCCCAAGCGGTAGTTCGGATGTGAGCGCGCGCGGGCCGCTTTCTTCAGGTTCAAATTCGCAGGGAGGGGAATTTCCGCTGGATGTAAGCGCCGCCTGGTGCAGGTATCATCCGGAAACGCAGAAGCTTGAGGCGCGTGGGGCGGTGCGCATGCTTTACAGGGGCTATACCGTAACAGCCGAGTGGGCTTCGGCGGACCTGCGGGTTGGCGAGGCGGTTCTTGGCGGCGGTGTGAGGATTTTCGGGGATGGGCAGGATGTTCGGGCTGTTTCCGTGCGCATGAACCTGAAAACGCGGGAATGGAGCGTTGAAAGTGCGCATCTGGTACTGCAACCTGAAGCAATGGTTTCGCCCTTGTACATCGAGGGCGCGGGCCTCGGAAAGGCGGGCGGAAAGATTGAAGGGCACGGGCTGATAGCCACCACCTGCGATAGGTCGGTTCCGCATTACAGGATAGAAGGGCGCGGTGTGGTGATAGTGCCCGATAGGAGGATGGTCATACGCGGTGCGTCTCTGTATATCGGGCGGGTGAGGTGGTTTACGTGGGAGCGGCTTACTTTGCCACTGCGGCGCGCGGAGCAGGCCTCCAGAAGCGATTTATCCCCGGAAGTGGGACAGAGCAGTGTTGAAGGGCTTTATTTGAAGACGAGCTACACATATCCCGTTGGGAAGAACGCCGTGGGGACCGCAAAACTGGATTTTATGACGAAGCTCGGTGCCGGTTTGGGGTTGGAGCAGGCCTACAGGTTGGCCGGTGGCGGCGGCAGTTTAATTCTCTACAGCCTTTTGAACCGCTTTGAGGGGAGGCGCGAGCTGACCGGAAGCTTTCGGCACAGGCAGAGGCTGGGAAGCGTGGAGCTTGAGCTTCTAAGCGATATGAGGCGGAACAGCACGCGCTACTTCGCTGGGACCAGCACTACATCCCATCAGTTTGGCGTGTCTTGGACTTCGCCGCGAAATCCGGCGCGCGTTGTTTACCGTGTGGATAATACCGGCGGCGGTTTCGGAGGCTACAGGCGGAGTTCACTGGAGTTCAATCAGTCTCTTGGCTTCGGGCGCACCTCGGCACGGTTGGGGGTTAACCTGTTTGATACATCATCCCCATCTTACTCTCAGAGGGAGCTGGACACGTCTGTTAATGTGACAAGTAGTTTGAAGCCAACGGATTTGACGTTGACTTATACAAAAAGGCAGAGACTTGGCGGTTCCGACGCACCCGGGTATTTTGCAAGCCTGGATCGCCTGCCCGAGCTGAGCCTGCGCACCACCGGGCGGCGGCTTGGCGGATTTTGGTCGAGCATATTCCCTGGAAGCGTTAATCTGGCGTACGGCGAGTACCGAGAGCTTCCGTCGGGCGTTCACACAACGCGTTTGCTTTTGGATTTGCAGGCCGATGAAAGGCGATGGCGTTTGTGGGGAACAGAGGTGAGTGCGCGCTTTGGGTTCAGGCAGGCGGTTTACGGAAACAGCGCGGCTCAGTACGTGGTTTCGTCGAATGTGCGCTGGAACTCCCGGCCCAATTCGCGAACAAGCTTTAATATATACCACAGCTATCTGAACCCTGTTGGATACTCGCCCTTTCGGTTTGACCAGCCTTGGAAGTACAACACTTTGGCGATGGGGGTGACCCATCGTTCGCAGTCTTTTGATGTATCTGCGTCCACAGGGGTTGATCTGCGGGGCGGGCCCTTCAGATGGCAGGATATGATTTTGCGGGCGCGCTACCAGCCCGGACGAAGCGCTTTGGTGCTTGTATCTTCGGCCTATGATTTGAACAGGGGGAAATGGCGGGATTTGCTGAGCGAACTGCGCCTGCGGTCGGGGAGTGTAAGCATGGATTTGGGCACAAGGTTCTCGCCGATGGCGGGGCGGTTCAGCAGTATTAGGTGGCATCTGATCGCCCCGTTTGCACCGAAGATGCGTTTGGAAAGCCTGGGCGGGTACAACGGGTACACGCGCCAGTTCGATTACCACCTGCTCCGCATCACGCGCGACCACCACGATTGGGAAACATCCCTGGTTTTTGTGGAGCAGAGGGGCTACAGATTTGAGCGTGGCGTGCGCCTGGAATTCCGCTTGAAGGCGTTCCCGGTTGTGGATCAGTTTGCCGTGGGGCAGAGCGGCCAGTACCTGGATACCGCGGTGGGAGATGTGTTCTAGTGGGTAAGATTAGCATAAACACTTTTTCGCTTGTGCAAATAGTTGCATAAATCGAAGGGATTTGGTAGGATAGGGCTTGGTTGGCTTGGAGGTGCGGCATGTCGTGCAATTTGGATGAAATTGTTGCGGACCTGCGCAGGAGGGGCTGGCGGCTGACGCCACAGCGCCAGATGCTTTTGGAGTTGCTTCACAAAGCGTCTGGCCACATCGATGCCGAAAGCTTGTGGCAGGAACTCAGAGCGAGGTTTCCGGCCGTGAGCCTTTCCACCGTTTACAGGACTTTGGAGAGCCTGCGCGACATGGGCGCCGCCACCGAGACCGACATGGGTCATGGAAGGGTTCAGTACCATTTGGCAAGTCACGGCAGGCACCACCATCTGATATGCCGCAAGTGCGGAGCTGTGGAGGATATCGCTGATGACTTACTGGAGCCGCTCCGCCGCGAAATCGAAAGCCGCACCGGCTTTCGGCTGGACGTGAACCATCTGGCATTGAGGGGTGTTTGCGCCCGCTGTGGCTAGTTTCCCAGGGTTTGCTGGAAAGGAGGATAGGGGTTGTTTGCTCGCAGGTTTATGCAAAAATTTGCATGTGCATTTGGATGCGCATTTGCAACCGCTTTTCTGCTGGCGTTTGTTTTTGGTGCAGGAGCAGTCGCGGTTGCACAGGATGAAGAAGAAGAGATAAAAGAAGAGGCCAAAGTGACTATCACGGCTCCCCGTTTGAGCCAGGAGGAGAAGACTCTGGCCGGCACGGTTTCTGTGCTGACAAGGCGCGATATTGAGCGCAGTGTGGCTCAGGGGCTGATGGATCTTCTTATTCGGGAGCCCGGTATCTTCGTGGCGCGGAAAGGCCAGTTGGGCTTTGGGGGGAACGTGCGCGTGCGCGGCCTTGGTGGCGATCCTCCAACCGAGGTTCTGGTTACGGTGAACGGCCACCCGAACTTCATGGGGATTATGGGCCACATACTGCCGGCGGCTTATCTTTTGGATAATGTGGAGCGGATAGAGATTCTGCGCGGCCCGGCATCTGCCCTTTACGGCACCATGGGAATGGGAGGCGTTATAAACATCGTAACGAAGCGGCCAACGTCGCCGCGCGAGGTTTCCGGGAAGGCCGATTTCGGTACTTACAGCACGCGTCAGGGCGAAACCAGCGTTGGCGGCCGCGACGGACGGTGGACCTACATGGTGGGCTGGGGAGGCAGAAGAACCGACGGTAGCCACAAGTACGCCTGGTTTAAATCCAACAACTATTCAGCTCTTGTGGAGCGGGAGATTTCGGAAAGCCTAACCGCGAAGCTCACAATTGGCACCACGTTGTATTCCAGCCTCGACCAGCGCGAAATTCAAGACAAAATCAACGCGGGGCAGACTCCAATCGGGCTTCGGCAGAATTTCGACCGCCGCGACTATGACCTTACATTCCAGTGGAGCAGGAATGGCGCGCCAAGCACAATGCTGAAGCTGTACGGGGCCAGAGGATTCCACCACTTCCAAGATGGGTACCGCTCCAGGGATTTCGTGCGGGGTGTTCAGTCGCAGTTGAGCGTTGTTTCCGGCCCACGTTTGCAGGGGGTTCTGGGCGTGGATGTGCAGGAGTACGGCGGCAGGATATATTCTCCCGCATCTATGGCCCGCAGGTACGAGCGCACAGAGACGGCCGTTTTCACAGCGATGAAGTACGACGCCGGCGAGAAAGACCACATCGGGGTTGGCCTTAGGTGGGTGAAGCCGACCAATTTCGGCGGTTCGATTTTGCCGCAGGTTGGCTATTGGCATGAGTTTCCAAACGGCCTTACGCTTCGAATGTCGGCCAGGCGCGGCTACCGCACCCCGTCTTTCCGGGAGCTTTTCGTGTTCCCTACCAGCAATGCAAACCTAAATCCCGAGCGCCTGTGGCAGTATGAAGTTGGTGTGAACAGCCGAAACAAGACGGGTTTGGAGATTGATACGGCTTTGTTTGCCACACGCGCAAGCGGCCTAATTGCGCTTGGTCCGCGGTCTCCGCAGGTGCCGGGACTGTCGCCGGTGCAGCTTAGGAACAGCCCATCCACCACCATAAAGGGGATAGAGGTTTCCCTGAGGCAGTCTCTGCGGAACGGGGTTGGCGGTTACGCCAACTTCACAGTGCTTGATCCCGGCGAGGTGCGGGCTGGAAACTTCCGCCGCAAGCTTTCTTTCGGGGTTGATCGCGTTTTCGAGAGGCTGAGCGTGTACACCGACTTAAGCTGGGTGTCCGGCCTAACAGGTTTGGATGCGAAGAACCGTATGGTTAAGCTTCCGTCCTTCTGGGTTGCGCAGATGAAGGCGGTTTACGATTTGGGTAAAGGCCTTGAGGCGTATCTGGTGATCGACAACCTGTTCAACACCACATACCGCACAGACCCGGCGTATCCGTTCCCGATGCCGGGGCGGCAGGTGCGCTTCGGATTGCAAACGGCCAGATAGACGGGGCTGCAGTGCTTTGCTGAAAGGTGCGGGGCTGAAATGAAACTGACTGCGCGCGAGTTGGCTATGGGCGGGCTTTTCGGAGCGTTGGCGCTGGTCCTGCCGATGCTGTTCCATATGGTGGCGATGGCGGGACCGGTGTTCTTGCCGATGTACCTACCCATAGCTGCTCTGGCGTTTTTGGGGTCGGCGAGGGTGGCGGCCATTGTAGGACTGCTGGCTCCTATGGTATCTTCGTTGTTGACGGGTATGCCGCCGCTGTCGCCGCCCACAGCCCCGCTGATGAGCGGCGAGCTTTTCGCGCTTGCGGCTGTGAGCGGCGTTTTGTACCACCGCCTGCGGGTTCATCCTGTTGCGGCGCTTTTGATTGGAAATCTGGTTTCCAGGTGCGTTTTGGCTTTGGAAGTGGTTTTGCTGGGGCCCCTTTTCGGGTTCCGACCGCCGGTTGCGGCGTTTGTGATTGGCGGCGTGGTTACCGGTTGGCCTGGTTTGGTTTTGCAGCTTGTGGTGGTTCCGGCCGTTGTGCAGGCGGTAAAACGCGGAGAAGGAGCCAAGGGTAAGAATGGAGATTCCTGAAAAGCTTAAGAGGGCAAGAGAGTTCCACGGGCATTTGGGACCGTGGTTGGTGTTGGGCATTCGAATTGGGGAAGATGCGGTTTCGGCGCTCAATGCGCGGAGGTTTTTCGGCCTTAAGGTGCATGTAAAGGCACCCGAACAGCCGCCTCCATCCTGCATAGTGGATGGCCTTCAGCTTAGCACCGGCTGTACGTATGGAAAGCGCAATATCGAACTTCAGCCGAGCGAGCAGGTTGAAGTGCTGATCACGAATACCGACACAAATCAGGCCAGAACGTACCGCGTTGAAGATTGGTTTTTGGCCGAGGCTCGTAGGCGAATTCAAGAGGAGGGGGAGGACGCGGCTTCGCTGTGGGCATGGGAGACGGACGGCCTGTTCAGGGTTCTGGATGCCGAAGGCGGGTGAGGGTTGCCCCCGAGACGGTTGTTGCGGCGGCGGTTATGGTGGCGGTTAGCTCTGTTTTGCCACCTTATGAGCCGCCGCGCATGGCATTGCATGTGCTCCTGCTGGCTTTGTGGCTGGTGGTGCTGGCCGTTCCACTGAAGCGGGTGGCGATCAGGGCTTTGTGGCTTCCTGCTGTGATTTTTGCATGGTACGGAGGGCGCTCACTGGGTGCGGCTTGGAGGTGGGAAACTTTCTGGGTGCTTTTGGTGCTGCTTCAGGTTGGCATTGTGTTGGGCGATGCGCTTACCCCCGCGGAGTTGATAGCCGGTTTACAAAGACTGCGGTGCCCCTCCGCATTGCTTTTCCTTTTGGCGCTTATGGTGCGCTATATGAACAGGCTTGCCGATAGCGTGCGCGAAGTGCACCGTTCGATGCTTTTGAGGGGCGGGGTGCGGGCGCGGCATCTGCCGAGGGTGCTTGCGGGCGCATCGCACGTTCTGCTTGTGCGGGTTTACCGCGGCGCGGAGTCGGTTGAAACGGCGATGGAGCTTCGCGGCTACGAAGCGAGACTGCCGCTTTTCCTTGCACCGCGGGCTTCTCAGGCTGAGCTATGCATGCTGGCGACGTTGGCACTGGTGTTGGTGGCGGTTCACGTTGCGTAGAGCCGGTTGTTGTTTCGGGGCTGAGCTATGCGTATCCCGACGGCAAAGCGGCTCTGCGCGGAATTGACCTGCGTGTTGGGTTTGGTGAGAAGGTGGCCGTTTTAGGACCCAACGGCGCCGGCAAATCCACGCTTTTGAAGTGTTTGGTGGGCGTAATCCGCGGTGTTGGCAGGGTGGAAGTGTTCGGCATGCCCGTGGAGCCGCGCTATCTGAAGCAGATACGCTCCCGAGTGGGGGTGCTTCTGCAGGATCCGGACGACCAGCTTTTTCTGCCGCGCGTTTACGAGGATGTGGCTTTTGGGCCCACACAGCGCGGATGGTCCGATGATGCGGTGCGCGAGGCCGTGCTTCGCGCTTTGGCCGAGGTCGGGCTCGAAGGATTTGAGACTCGAAGCACTTACAACCTCAGTTTGGGGGAGAAAAAGCGCGTGGCTTTGGCCGGCCTGCTTGTTACCAATCCGGAGTTGTATCTTTTGGACGAGCCCACTTCTGGTTTGGACCCTTCGGCTAGGGAGGCATTGCTTTCGCATCTCGAGCGGTTGTCGGCGGCGATGGTTGTGGCCACCCACGATTTGGACGCTGCCGCGAGGTTGTGCAAACGGGCTGTTTTTATGCACGAAGGCGCGGTGAAGGCCGAGGGTTCTGTGGAAGAGCTTGCGGCTTTTTACGAGAAAAGCCGCAGTGGACTGCTTACCTAAGCGAAACCTCGATTTTCCAATCCACTATATCCAAATCCGGGTCGGGAACATCCCCTGCTTCTTCCGGCACAGAGGCGTCTTCGTTTCTGAAGATGCGCCCGTGCTGGAGCGGTATGGTGACAAAAGTGGTTCCGGTTGGCCCCAAACCATCCACCAGCTTCCGCCCCCGCCAGTTTGGGTCCGTAACCACAATGTCGGTTGCAATGAAGTTGAAGGTTATCTGCTGGGGTTGGGGTTTGTCTGGGGGGAAAAGGAGATCCAGGTCTAGAACAAAGCGGAGGATATTTCCGCCTCTGGGGTCAATGTACTCTATTGGCCTGCCTATGTATGAGGCGGTGAGAAGGGTTTGGGGATCGTCAACGCGGTAAACCCCGTAGAATGAGGGCTCGGAGGCGTTTATGCGGACGAAGTGCGTCATACTGCCGGCCGACCATCCGTTTCCCCACGGTGGCGATACAACCGGAACCGGGCCGATAGGAGCGCCTTCGGCAGCGTTGAAAGCAAAGAAGTAGTAGTTGTTGAGATTGATACTGCCCCGAACACGCATTTCAACGGAGAGGCGGCGGAGGCCCACCCCAGTTACGCCCGGAGGTACTTTGGCACAGCCCTGCAGTAGGGGAAGCAGGAGTATAAGCACCAAAATCGCCGTTCCTTTTGCGCGGAGGCGTTCCAATCCGGTTTGGGGCGGAATTCTATTTGCCGGCGGTTCCACCGGAGCAACTCCCATTTTCGAGACAGACTTTGGGATAAGCCATGGCATCGAAAGGCATTATAACTTCCGAAGGCACACCAGGTAAAGCCGCTTTGGCTGGTGCGGCAGTGCTCTCTGGGCTTCTTCTGGCGGCGGCGTTTCCGTATCCAGATGTTGGGGTGTCTGCCTGGGTTGCCCTGGTCCCGCTGATATTGGTTCTGCGCACCGCAACCATCCGAGGGGCGCTGGCGCTGGGGTACATCTGCGGCCTTGTGTTCTTCGGCATCCTGTTCAGTTGGTGCGCGGTTTTCGGCTATGCCGCGTGGGCGGCGCTGGTGCCGATTCAGGCGGTGTTCACCGCGGTGTTTTCGGCTGTTGCCGCGCCGATGTGCCGAAGGGGTGGGTGGAGTGCGGTTTTTGGTGTTCCTGCCGCATGGGTTGCTGTGGAGTGGCTTAGAGCGCTGGGTCCGCTTGGCGTTTCATGGGGGGCGCTCTCGGTCAGCCAGCACCGAAATCTTCCTTTGCTGCAGGCGGCGGCTTTAGGAGGGCCGTACCTGCTATCATTCTTGGTGGTGATGGGCAATGCCGCCGTGGCTGAGGCGGTTTCGCGGAGGCGTTCTCAATCTCTGCTGCCGTCGGTGGTGGCCGCGGCAGTTATTGTGACTGCGGCTGTTGGAGGTTCGGCAAGGCTTCGTTTGGCTGGGATGCGGCTTGGCGGCGAAGAGGTGATTGTTGGGTTGGCCCAGGCGGGCATCAACAAGGAGCAGGGCGGGCATTTTTCGGATCCGGAAAAGCTGATGAGGGCTTACGAGCGGCTTACGCGCCGGCTTGCGTATTACCATGCCAGCATAGTTGTTTGGCCCGAGACAACGGTGCCGGGGATGGCATTGAGAGATCCGTGGCTGAAGCATCGGCTTTCGCGCCTGGCCAAGAGAACCGGCACCGCGCTGGTGCTTGGGAGCTTTGACCCAGCAGATTTAAGCGCCTGGCGGGCCGGCGGTGGTGGTCTGCAGAACTGCGTTGTTGCTTTCGATAAGCACGGGAGGGCGGTTGGGCGCTATGCGAAGGTTCATCTGGTTCCCTTTGGGGAGTATGTGCCCGTGCCTGCAAGCCGATTCCGCGGGTTTCTGCGCCGGTGGGGGGTTCCGGAGGAGGATTTGGTGCCGGGGAGGCGCCGCGACCCGATGATGGTGGACGGTGTTTCGATAGGGGCGCTGGTTTGCTTCGAGAGCGCTCTGTGTGGGGCTTCCAGGGAGCTGGTTAGGAAGGGCGCGCAGATTCTGGTGTTTGTGACGAACGATGCGTGGTTTGGACGCACTGCGGCTCCGTATCAGCATTTGGCATTTTCGCCCCTGAGGGCTGTTGAGACGGGAAGGTATGTGCTGAGGGCAGCCACTACGGGCATCACAGCCTGTTGCGATCCATATGGAAGGGTTGTTGCGGCCGGACCGCTTGGCGGCGAGGTGGGGATGCCGGTCCGCGCGGAGATTAGGAACGGGAAAACGCCTTACGTGGTTTTGGGCGATTGGATTGTGTGGCTCAGCTTTATCTTGGCGGGTGCGGCGCTTCTCAAACCTGGAGCGCGGGGGACAGCCGATGCCTGAGAAGCGAATCTTGATAAACACGCGGAGTGTTTCCATCACCGTTGGGCTTGATGAGGAGACCCTGTTCACCTACGACCGGCGTGGGCGGCTTATCGGCGCGTTTGCAGAAGGAAAGAACTACCGCCGGGGTTTGGACAACCGCGTGCTGGTGAGGTGGTCGGAAGGAAGCCCTCTGCGCCGGCGGCGGCTTGAGCTGGCTGGCGAGGAGAAGGCGGCTTTTCTGGAGCGGGTGCGGGCTGCGGCGGAGGAAGCTGTTGCGGCTGCAAGGCGGGGTTGTGCGCGCATAACCATGCGCGAACCCGACGGAACCGGCCGCGAGTTAAGCGCACTGCCTGAGGAAGATTTTGAGGTGCTTGAGAAAGCGGCGGCATTGGGCCCACAGGAGTTGGAGGAGGACCGGGAGGCTTTTTACCGGGTTTACCGCCCTGTTCCCATACTGCCGCCGGATAAGTACCTGGCTGTGGTACTGCAGGCCACTGAAGGGTGTTCGTACAACCGGTGCGCGTTTTGCACTTTTTACCGCGGAGTGCCGTTTCGGGTGAAAAGCGAGGAAGAGTTCAGGGAGCATGTGCATCGGGTGAAGGAGTTTTTGGGTCCGGCGCTTATGCTTCGCCGTTCGATTTTCTTGGGAGATGCGAACGCCCTGGTGGCTCCGCATGAGCACGTGGTGAGGCTGATGCACGTGGTTGGCGAAGAGTTTGCTTTGGCGCCGCGCGAGCTTTGCCTCCGCAGTAAGGATATGAGAAGGTGGCTGGCGGAACATCGGGAGGGGTTTGAGGGGATTTATTCGTTTTTGGATGTGTTCAACGCCAGGAAGATGACGGTGGAAGAGTTTCGGCAGTTGGCGGTGCTGGGGCTTAGGCGGGTTTACATCGGTTTGGAAACAGGGGATAAGCCGCTTTTGCGGTTTCTGCGCAAGCCGGGGCATCCGGAGGATGCGGTTCGGGTGGTGAACGACCTGAAAAAGGCCGGAGTGAACGTGGGCGTTATAGTGATGACTGGCATAGGCGGAAAGCAATATGCGGAGGCGCATGTTTCCCACACCGTGGAAGTGCTTTTGGAGATGAATCTTGGCGAGGGCGATTTGGTTTACTTCTCCCCGTTTGTGGAAGAGGGAACGGAATATCGTGAGCTTGCCGAAGCCCGTGGGGTGCAGCCGCTTTCCGAGGAGGAGATGGCCGCTCAGAGGGATGCGATCCAATCGGCTTTGCGCGCTCGCTGGAAAGATTGGCCCGCAACGGCGCTGTACGATATTAGGGAATTTGTGTACTAGGTGCGGAGATTCCTGAAAAAGCCTGGGTTGGTGAAGAAAAAGCCCCTCAAACGTAAAAAGCCCGGGTTGTACGGAAATGCAGTTCCGTTTCCCGCACCGCCGCTTTGATGTTATCGCAACGGCAGTATCGGTTGCGGTTCTGCACGCCGGGAGCCCACTGCCTACTCAGCCCATTTGGATTGCTCCAAACGAACCTTTCCGCTTGGTACCCCTCGGCAACGCTCGGTGCGAGGGCCGGCTTTCGCCTTTTCTCGCCCGCGACGTCTTCCGCCAACCCGGGCAGGATGAGCCTTTCGGCCCATCCGCCTTTATTGTACCCAGAAAAACCGAAAAAGTAAACACTTTTTCGGCGGAATTTTATCGGAATTTCACGGGAATTTTATCTGTTTTTAAACAACTGGGCGTCTGTTTCCAAGTTGTGCCTGAAACCAGCGGCAGCCGGCATCGCCGGATATCTCGTGTTCGCCGTCGAACACGTGGAGCTGAACAGCGTCTGGGGCGCCGGCGATGCGGTAAACCTCCCGAAGCTGGTTGAAAGCGGCCTCGGCTGCTTCCAGTGGGAAGAGGGGATCGCTTTTACCAGCTTCGATTCTGAGGGTGCGCGGAGCGATGAGCGAAGCGATATCAACATGCTCCATATACAACGCCATGCCTGGGATGTACCCGCAACCGCAGTGCTCCTTATCCAGGAAAGTGCTTTCGTAAGATGTGAAGAAGCCGCTGATGCAGGCCGCTTTTATGCGTGTGTCTGCGGCGGCCGTGAACATGGTCATCTCTCCGCCCAGGCTGAGGCCCCAACAGCCTATACGGGATGCATCAACCTCTGGGAGGCACTGCAGTACATCGATGGCGCGCTGTAGCTCCCAAAGATACACTCCGATTGCTGATTGTCCGAGCAGTATAAGCGACATGTAGTAGTAGGAGTGGCTTGCGTTGTTGGAGTTCGGGTCGGTTCTTTCGCCGAAGCCGAGGAGCTCTGGCACCAAGCATACGAAGCCAAGCTCGGCCAGTTTGATTGGGTAGCCTTTGTATTCGCTGTTGGCATCCAGTATTTGGCTAACGCCGTTTCCGTGGCCCGGCGGGCACAGTACGGCAGGAGCCGGCAATGGCGCGGCTTTTGGTATGAGTAGCGCGGCCGGGACGGAGATGTCCGGCAGGGTGTCGTACCAGATTTTTTCGTGTCGGTAAAGTTCGGTTTCCGCGATGGTTGAGCGGCGCAGGTTGAGCGGCACTTTGGTGAAACCCTGCGGACAGAGCAGGTTCAGGAGCTTGCGGCGGGTGGAGGCCTGCCATCGGTGAAGCGAAGCGCGCGTTGTTCCGTGGAAGCGCCACCTCCGTCCGGATGCACGTAGCCTCTCGAGGTGGATGCGGAATGCCCGTTTTGGATCCTCGGCGTCTGTTGGTTTAGCAATGCCCATTTGGAACCTCCAAGCAAGTAATTCCCAATAAAAAATAGCAGGTTTCGTCTAATAGGATTTGCAACCGCAACTGGTTTCGCCGGTTCCAGCAGTGGGGCCTTTGCTTGATATGGGTTGATAGGTTTGGGCAGTTTTGGGGTTGTTCGGACTGTGGTTGTGGATGCAACTAACAGGAGGTTTTAAGATGGCTGTTTGTGCTCTGCAGAGGGGGCACCTTGGCAGGCGCAGTGGGAACACCGGCACTCCCGGCGAGGTTGAATACAACGTGGTCATTTCCAAGCGGGTGATGACCAAGCTGGAGTCCGAAGGGATAGAAGTACGGCTTTACGGGGCAGACGACGTTCCGCGCGGCCTTAGGTGCGACGCGTTTTTGGCCCTCCACTGCGACGGCGCGAAAAGTCCGGACGCAAACGGTTTTTCTCTGGGATATCCGGACCATCTGGGTGATGCAGGAGAGCTGGCCAGGTGCCTGCGCCAATCGTACGGAGCCAGCACAGGCATCAGGTTTCGCGGCTACAACATCACCCGCAGTTTGCGGTGCTATTATGCGTTCAGCCGGGTGAAGGCGCGCGGTAGGGCTGTGATCGAGCTGGGGTTTTTGACAAATCCGAGCGAGAGGCGCTACCTTTTGGAGAACGCTGAGCTTGTTGCCGAAGGGGTGGCCGACGGGTTGCTGCAGTTTCTTGCGTTAGGGAAGTGATGACGGCCGGGCCGTAGTAATGGGCAAGTATCTGTTTATAGGTGCGGTTGTGCGGAGGGGAAGCCATTCCGTTGGCGCCTGAAAGGCACATTCCAACGCCGTGGCCGTACCCCCTCCCAGATATCTCTATGCAGCGGTTCCCAAGCGGTTTGACGGATGCGGCTGTGGAAGGCAGTTTATCTTCTCCCAAAAGGCGCCTGAAGATATGGGATGGGATGGTTCTTATGAGAATGGAATTTTCGGCCGCCCCCTGCTGGTTTGACGAAGCTTCTTGGGGAGGTGCGTGGCCGCGGGAGCCGTTTTCTTGGTTTTGGGGAATGAGGCGAAACCGGAGGGTGACAGTTCTCGAGCGGCCGAAGGCATCCGGATTATCGAAGCTGAGTGATTCAAGGAGCATGTTTTCCGGATTGAAAGCAGTTTGCCGAATCGGTTTGTCGGTTCCATCGAGCAGTTTGAGATATGTTGAGACGGCTTTGGCTATCTCCTCGAGGTTAAAGGTTCTGCTCCAGGTGTAAAAGCGGTGGTAGGAGCAGTAGTCTGGCAAGCCGTTCGGCGGAGCATCTTTTACAGCGCGGAGGTAGGGTTTTGGGGTGCTTCCGAAACCGGCGTCTTCGTTGTTGGCGGTGGCGCCGCCGCAGTTGGTGCAGTAAGCGGCAACGATTGGCAGGTTTTCGTAAACCAAAATCTGGCCGGATGTTTGAGCCACGGCGGATGCGATTCGCTGGTTGGTGCAAGCACCGAGGTAGCCCTGGCAGTGGGTGGTATCGCAGAGGTTGAAGCCGCTGCCGTTGTGCCTGGACATGTTTGCCAGGGCGAAGGTTCTTGCAGCAACCACGAGGGCTTTCAGGGCTTCGGGGTGCATGGCGCGGTCGGCTTCGGCTGCAACGGCTCCTTTGACGTATTCTTCCAGAGGCACACAGTTGATGAGCAGGATGCGGGAGTTGTTTTCGGTGCGCACTTCGAGGGTGCCTGGGTATCTGCGCTTGTTTATGAGAAATCCCGAAGAGCATTCTAAACGAAGCGACTGCACCGGCGCTTGAAACAGATTGGGAGATGCTGTTAGACGCCCCTGCGATGCTTTGAAGGTGATTTTGCACGGGTTCGCAACGCGCCCGATAGTCCGTTCTGAAGGCAGTTCGTACAGGGCGGCCGGGCCGTTGGTTTCGACGGTGACCGCCGTTCTGTTTCCGAGGGAGAGCAGGCCGACACGAATTTGGGTGCACGCCGTTTGGCACTGCAGCGGCGAAGCACAGAACACGGCTAGCAGAACGGTGCAGAATGCAAAGCGCTGTGGGCTCACACATAGATTTTCGGAGCCGAGGCTGGCGGTCTTGACGGGTTTGTGAGGCGCATTTGGACGCGCGTTGAAAAGAGACCAACCGCCCCAGAGTGTTTAAAACTTCCCACCGTTGGCAGCCTTGACCTCACGGACAACCTGCCGACATAATGATTTTCGCCAGCTTTGGATGAACGGCGCACCCGCGAGCAACAAAACCCGGCCTTTCGGTGCCCCATACTGTTCTTTTTCGAAAAAATTTGGGAAAGGGAGCCCAGCATGAGAACAGCCAAGCCCAATATTGCCTTTTCAGAAGAAAGAAAACCCTCGAACCGTGGAGAGGTTCGTGTTTCGAAATCGCATGCTGCGTCTAAAACCCGAAAGGAGAAAAGGCAGATTTTGCTTCTCCTCGCTTTGATAATTCTCGTGGCGCACGTAGCTTGGCTCCAGCCGCTTGGATACTCTGCGAAGGCGGCCGAAGCGGTAAAGCAGTTTATCCTCCGCCGTTGAGGGGGTTCTTGAGAGAATTTTCCGCGGTTTGCAGCGGCCTCCGCACAAAAGTCGGTCATTTTGTGGAATAATGAAATGCCTAAAGCAAGCTTTTCGTGTGCGAGGCCCATATGTACCGAAAGTTGGTCTGCAGACGGGGCGGCTTTACACTGGTAGACGTGCTTTTTGGGATTGTCATCACCGTAATCGGGCTTATGGCTTTGAGCTATCTGCTTGCGCTTCCCACAATGCTCAACAGGGATTCCCACTACAATATGCTGGCTTACAGGGCGGCCCGCCAGCAGATAGAGCTCATCCGCCAGCAGTACCGAAACAGCCTGCCTCCCACGGTTACAAATGCGGCTTTCACCAACAGCAGTGTCGCATCTCTTCCCAACGGCTTCGGCCGCATGAGTATAGCGGATTACTCCGGAGCTTCCAATGTCAAACGTATTAGTGCTACGGTTTCATGGGCGGACTCCACCGCTCCAGGGGGAGTGAGAAGCATTACGGTTACAACGCTTTTAACACGCATGGTGCAGTAGTATGCGCGGAAAGTTTCAAATCAACTGGACTGCGTTCCGGCGAGGTGGCTTCACTGTTGTGGAGCTGGCAGTGGCGGTGGTGATAACGTCTTTGGTTTTCGCCGCTGCAGCCGCTTTGTACATGAATGGCATTGACATGATGCGCCGAGGAGAGGTGGAAACCGGCGCCGTGGCATCCGTGCGGAACGCGCTTACCGTTATGATGCACGATGTGAGATTGTCCGCATCGGTGGTGCCATCGGCCGTTATCGGTGGGACCAATTACGCTTCTGGTGCCGATACTGTAGTGCTTAAAATCCCCAGCAGTGACGGCACCAGACTGCGGTTCACAGAGTTTGATTACGTGGCGTACAAGCTTCTCGACGGGGCGCTTATCCAGGCAAACGCCCCCGCTTCCGGCTCGGTGCGGCCCGGTGGAGTCCGCAAGCTTATCCCTTACGGGGTTACAACCCTGAGCTTTTCTTACTTCACCGCTAGTGGAAGCCCTACTTCAGACTGGGTTCAGGTTGCCGGCGTGGAAGCGCGGATTGTCGTTTCGCGCCAGGCGCAAAAGGGTGCGGTGGTTGTTTCTGATACGCAGCGCGCTTCGCTGATGAATTTTGGCCTGTCCGGAGGGTAACACCGATGCGAAAAAGCTTTCAATCAGGCCACATATCCATGATTAGTCTGCTGTTTGCGGCTGTGATGATGGTGGCGGGCTTGGCTCTGCTCCAATACGTCGGTTCTGAAACGAAGGAATCCTACCGCTCGTGCGACGATATGGCTGCCCTCAGCCTTGCAGAAGCGGGGGTGAGCTACGGATTGGACCAACTGCGTCAGAACCCCGGCTACACTGGAACCGCCACACCTATAGCCTTGGGGGACGGAGTTTTTACAGTTTCTGTTAGTGTGCCCGGGGGCGACCAAAGCCGCAGGATTATTGACGCCTCCGGAACTGTTAACGGCGTCACAAGGCAGGTGCGGGCTTTTTTGACTTCCGGGTTCTTCCGGTTTCCAAACGGGGCTATTGTTTCCAACGGCAATGTGAGAATCGTGGGATCGGCGTCCACGCTTACGGATCCGCCCACGGAGCACCTTGCAAACGTGCACGCCAACCAAGATGTGCGCATAACGGGAAGCGCGGATATCGACGGATATGTAACAGCATCCGGAACCGTGACGATTACCGGAAGTGTAAGGTGTTTGGGGCAGCAGAACGGTGCTCCGCAGGTGCAATTTCCGAATGAGGAACAGGTATCCGCTTGGGAAAGCGAATGGCGCTCAATAGCCATGAGCGGTACGCACTACTGCAACATCACCCTAACCGGCAGCCAAACGATGACGCTGACCGCACCCTGCTACATCAGCGGGAGGCTTAAAGCCGCAGGAAGCGCCACGTTCAACATCAGCGGCAGCGGAGTGGTGTTTGTGGAGGGCGATATACAGCTTACCGGAAGCTCGAAGATTCGCAACAGCGCAATTTTGGTGGCAAAAGGCACCATAGATATCACGGGAAGCCACGGTTACGTTGCAACAGGGTCTCCGAACACAGTGGCTTTGGTCAGCCTCAGCACGGCGTCTTCGGCTATAAGAATCACCGGCAGTGGTACGGCGGACGTTCAGGGCTTTATCTACGCGGCCAGGGGCGGAATCGACCTTACGGGTTCAGACGTGGTTAAGGGCGCCGTAATCGCATGGGGAGACATAACCAAAACTGGTTCCTCGGTTGTGCACTATCCGGCGTCGCTGAATCAAAACCTGCAGGTACTGTCCGGCTCTTTCAATTTATCAGGATGGCAGGAGTTTTAAAAGCAAGGCTCTGCATCTGAGCTGCAAATATTCTTCAAACTTCTCCCTGTTGCTGGCAGAAGACCCCGGTCTCGTTCGCGCGGAATTCAGCGACGAGAGCGGGGTAATGTGCAAGCGCAAAAGAGGGAATAATTCTGTACTGTAAAAACTCTCTTACTAGGGAGGAGTTTGCGCTTGCATGGTGTAAAATAATTCTGCCAGCAGGCCCCCGAAAGACTGTGCGCTTTATGCCCAAGCTTGCGGCCGCTGTGCGGGCTTTGTAGAGGAGAAGAAGCCTTTTTGGAGAAGGTTTGCTCTTGGCGGAGGGCAAAACCGAAGAGCAAGCTTGGTGCAGTCGATTGGACCTAACTCAACTCCGCGAGAAACCCGGCACGCGGCAAGTTTGAAGCATCAGGGTCAAGGAGGCAGTTAAAATGAGAAGGTTTCTGATTTTATGCGTGCTTCTGGTGTTGGCAGTGCCACCTGCACTGGCGCAGAAGGGGATTATAAGCATTGGCGACTACACGGCCAAACCTGGCGACACCATAAGCGTGGATATCATGATGGACGAGAATGTGAAGAACGTGGCCGGTATCCAGCTTACGGTGGAGTTTCGGGAATCGACTGTTGCAGGAGCGCCACCGCTTGTTGCACTGGAGAACCCGCAGAAGCCCGGTAGCGGCGAGGCAGACTTAACCAGGGGACCGAAAGTGCCGGCCGGTGCCTTCGTTCTGGGAAACGCCAAAGTGGCTGGAGAGCTCAAGGTGGGCATAGTCGGCACTGAGGGATTCAGCGGTCCCGGCCCACTTATCACTTTCAAGCTAAGCATTCCGGCGAATGCACCGCAGGGCGCGAAGTACACCCTGCACTTGAAAGATGCGGTGGTCAACGATCCGGATGTAAACCCGATTGATGTGGATCTCAAGGACGGTTCGGTTACAATACCGGCGCCGCCACCTCCGCCTCCGCCGCCGGTGCAGAAGGGGGTTATAAGCATAGGCGACTATGAGGCTAAACCTGGCGACACCATAAGCGTGGATATCATGATGGACGAGAATGTGAAGAACGCGGCAGGAGTTCAGCTTGTGGTGGAGTTTAGGGAATCGACTGTTGCGGGGGCGCCACCGCTTGTTGCATTGGAAGACCCCCAGAAGCCTGGCAGTGGCGAGGCAGACTTGACTAGGGGCGCGCAAGTGCCTGCTGGAGTTATAGTTTCTGGGAATGCCAGGGTAGCAGGAGAACTTAGGATTGCAGTGGCCGGGGTTGAAGGCTTCAGCGGTCCTGGAAAGCTTGTAAGTTTCAAGCTAAGCATTCCGTCGAATGCGCCTCAAGGTGCTAGGTACACATTGCACCTGAAGGAAGTGGCAGTCAAGGATCCGGAAGTAAACCCGATTGAAGTAGAGCTGAAGGACGGTTCGGTTACGATACTGGCGCCGCCACCGCCCCCATCGGCTGTCAATATTCTGCTCTTGGGCACCCACGTGCTGCGGCCTGGAGTTCCCGGTAAGGTGGTTTTTCAGATCGATAAACCAGAGAAAGCCGCGGGTGCGGAGTTCGTCATCGAGTACGACCCAGCCTTCGTTACTTTCGATGCAACCAGTGCTACATCCTTTGATCCCGCTACTGCACGAGTCGATGTAAATTTGGACTTCGAGGATCCAGAGGGCAAAATCAAGCCTTCCGATCCGGCCAACAAGTTGATGAAGGTCGCTGTTGCAAGCGCCAAACCTATTTCTGCGGGGCCGCTGTTGAGCATAGACGCCACTGTCAGTGAAAAGGCGGCACCTTGGCAAAGCAAGACATTGACCTTGGTTGCGGATACCCTGAAGTATCGCGATGTTGAGGGTGCTGAAGTCCCCGGCGCATCTGCGGGACCGGCTGTGCTAGTTGCCGGAAGCAAGACTGCTGGGTGGAGCCTGCAGACTGGCACTTCCATAAGCAGTTCGGTGTCTTCCGCGGGCGACCGCGTGGTGGTCGTAGGCGATGATGGTAAGGCCCTTGTTCTGAACATCGCGGATGGCTCCTCCGCGGTTAAGACGAGCCCAACACTGCCGGGTGCCGTCGATGGCCGTCCTGTTATTTCGGGTGGAAGGATCTCCATCGAAACCGTTGGAGACAAAACCGTGGTCACCCTCAGGGATGCCGGGGTTTTCGCTGCCACCAAAGCCGGCGATGTGGTGGCATTTAACTTGGACGATGGAAGCGAAAGGTTTGCTCCGGCGAAGTTTGCCGAAGGGGCGAAAGTCGTTCCAGGCTTCTTCCCGGACAAGGGTGCTGTGCTTTACGTTGCGGATGACGCTAAGGTAACCGTGCTGGACCAAGCCGGTGCACAGGTTGCCTCGGTTCCTTTGGATGCCAATCTCGGTACAATTACGGCGCCGCCGGTGTTTGCTTTCGGAAGGCTGTGGCTTGGAACCAGCACCGGCAATGTTGTGGCGTTGGAACCGAAGGACGGTTCGCTCCAAACGGTTGTTAACTTCCCGACCGGCAATGCGCCAATAATCGCTGCGCCGTTCGCCTACCTGGAGAATCCTGCTGACCCGAATTCGCTCAACCTTATCGTGGCGAACCAAGGCGGCACCGTTTTCAAGATATCTGCCTCCGGGGAGGAGAAAGCAAAGCTCATTCCGGATGCAGCAGAGAAGGTTTCAGCCGCTCCGTTCGTGCTCGGCGATAAGGTCTTTGTGCTCTACGATAGCGGTGAGCTTTACATCGCCAACTTGGGCGATCTGAGCAAGGTCAACAAGGTGAAGGTGGCGTCGGCTGTCGGCGCAAACCAGTCGGTTGCGGTTTTCGGAAGCACGCTGTATGTTGGAGATCAGGACGGCAAGTTCCACGCGGTTAACATAGCCGACCCAGCCAACCCCAAGATCACAACGGTGGATCTTTTGTCCGGAGCAGTTTCAAGCCCCGCTGTCGGCGGAGTGATAGAGGTGGTTGACGGCAAAGCCCAACTTAAGGACCTGCAGGTGGTTGTGGCAACCGCCAACGGAACGGTTGTGGCACTGCCGCTTTTGTAAAGCGTTGAACATCCAGAGCGGCTGAGATTGGCCGCAATAAGGTTCTAAGAAGGGGGCGCTTTAACGGCGCTCCCTTCATTTTGGGTTTTGGGGAAAGCGAGCTGATGATTTACCGATTGGTTGCTGTTGATTTGGACGACACTTTGCTGAGGCCCGACGGCACCGTAAGCCCTCGAAATCTGCAGGCTGTGCGCCGCTTGACCGAGGAGGGGATAATGGTTGTGCTGGCATCCGGGAGGATGCACGAGGATACCGCCAAATACTGCCCGTTATTGGGGATTTCCGGGCCGGTTATATCCTACAACGGCGCTATGGTGCGAGATTCCGATGGCAGTACCACTTACCAGCACCTCACGGTGCCTGCAGAACACGCGGCGGAGATAGTGCGGTTTGCACGCCGCTACGGCTACCATGTGAACTATTACCTTAACGATGTGCTTTACGTAAGCGAACGCACTTATTGGTCGGATCTTTACTGCAGCAGAACCGGCTCAACCGTGCGTGAAGTTGGCGATTTGGCGCAGTTTGAAGGTTCGGAGCCGACCAAGCTGATAATACTGAACACCCCGGAGGAGACGGACAGACTCCTTCGCATGTTTCAAGAGAGGTACGGGGCGGATCTGTACATAACCAAAACCAAGCCGGAGTATCTGGAGTTCATGAACAAAAGGGCTTCAAAGGCGGAGGGCTTGCGGGTTATCGGAGAGGCTTTCGGGATACCTGCCGGCGAAATGGCCGCTATCGGCGATAGCTACAACGACGTAAGCATGCTGGAATATGCCGGATTGGGAATTGCTATGGGAGACGGGGTGCCGGAGGTGCTGGCCGTTGCGGATGCAGTGGCGCCCCCTTGCGCCGATGACGGCTTTGCGGCGGCTGTGGAGAAGCTGATACTCTGCTCGGAGCGGAAGTTTCGCCAGACCAAAGGTGACTGACAAAGCCGCTTTTGCAAGCGGTTTTTGGTGGACGGCATAGCCCCTTGTTGTGAACCTGGTTTGCGTTGAAATCGATGCGAAACCGGTGCCGTATGGGCGTCGCGCATATCGAATTTGACAAATTGCCGCGGCTGTACTATGCTTTCTTAAAACAATACTAAACAAGTCAGCATAATCATGATGCGGCCCCCTAAAACGCAACAAAGAGGGAAATCACTTCGGTATGAGATTTGCAACCAAAGCTATCAGAGTTGGGCAGGATCCAGACCCTGCATACGGAGCTGCTATTCCGCCTATCTACCAAGCCTCTACGTACGTTCAAACTGACTTCAACGTTCACAAGGGATACGACTACTCTAGAACGGGGAACCCCAATCGAACAGCCCTTGAACAATGCCTGGCCAGCTTGGAAAATGCCCGCTTCGGCATCGCTTTTGCTTCCGGAATGGCCGCTGTGGATGCCGTTGCATCTTTGGTTAAGCCCGGTCAGCATATCATTGCCGCGGACGACCTTTACGGCGGAACGTACAGGCTTTTTGAGCGGATTTTGAAGCCCCGCGGAGTGGAAATCACCTACGCCAAAGCCGAGCCGGAAGAGTTTGCCAAGTGCTTTCGGCCCAACACCACCGCCGTCTGGCTGGAAAGCCCAACCAACCCGTTACTGCGCGTGGTAGACATCCGGGCTATGGTGCAGTTAACGCGCAGTTTGGCTCCTGATGCGTGGGTATGCGTGGACAATACTTTCGCAACGCCGTATCTCCAAAACCCCATCGATATGGGCGCTGATGTGGTGGTCCACAGCACCACCAAATACATCGGGGGCCACAGCGATCTGATCGGCGGCGCCGTGGTAACATCGCGAGAGGATTTCGACGAGTGGCTTCGTTTTTATCAAAATGCAGTTGGCGCCGTGCCCGGTCCGTTTGATTGCTGGCTTGCACTGAGAGGCCTACGCACATTGGCAGTTCGCATGGAAGCCCACCAGCGCAACGCGATGGCAGTTGCTCGCTTTCTGGAGGAACACCCGGCGGTGGAAAGGGTTCTGTACCCTGGGTTGGAAAGCCATCCTCAGCACCAAACCGCGAAAAAACAGATGCGCGGCTTCGGCGGCATGGTTTCGTTCTTCGTCAAAGGCGGCGAGGAGCAGGCGAGAAAGGTTGCCAAAAAGACGAGGGTGTTCCTTCTGGCGGAAAGCTTGGGCGCGGTGGAGTCATTGCTTTGTCATCCCTTCAGCATGACCCACCACGCCGTGCCGGACGACGTGAAGCGCAAAGCCGGCATCACCGAAAACCTGATACGCCTCTCTGTGGGGATTGAGGACACTGAGGACCTTGTGGAAGACCTGGCCCAAGCTCTGAGCTGAGAAACCGATTACTCCACCGGGGTGGGCTTGCTGGCGCTTTCGCCGGCAACCCATCCGGTGGAAAAAGCGGCCTGCAGGTTGTAACCACCGGTTTTGGCATCCAGGTCCAGAACCTCGCCGGCAAAGTAAAGTCCCTTCACCAGCTTGGACTCCATGGTCCGGGGGTCTACCTCTTTCAAGCATACGCCGCCAGCGGTTATTATGGCCTCTTCGATGGGCCGCGTGCGCAGAATGGTTACGCGCAGGTCGGTTAAGGCCTTTATCAACCTGCGCCGCTGCTCCACCGTTATCAGGTTGAGTGGCTGGTGCTCCGGTATCCCGCTTTTCTGAATCAAAATCGGGCCTAATGCGCGGACGGTTAGCTCCGGCAGATAGTTTTTGAAATGCTTCTTAGACCGAAAATCTCGCACCAACCGAGCATCAAGCTTCTCTTCACTGAGAGCCGGCTTCAGGTTGATGGAGATTTCAACTCGACCTTGGCCAAGCAATGGGACCACACAGCGGCTGAGTGTTAGGATTATCGGCCCAGAAATCCCGAAGTGGGTAAACAGCATCTCTCCGAATTCGGATGCCTGGGGTTTTTCATCGAGCAGAACCGTGGCTTTGACATTGCGAAGGCTTACGCCCTGAAGCTGTTTGGGCCAATCCTCCGCGGTTTCAAGCGGCACCAGTGAGGGGCGGCAAGGTATAACGGTGTGCCCCACATCCCGCGCCATCTTGTAGCCATCGCCGGTGGAGCCGGTTTGCGGGTAAGACAGCCCGCCGGTGGCAATAACCACGCGGTCGGCCGGAATTAGTCTTTGCTCACCTGTTACAACGCCAACCACGCCACCGTCGCGCACAACCAGGTTTCTGGCACGGCACCTTTTTATGAACTGAGCTCCTTGTTTAAGCGCCCACCGCTCCAGTGCCTCCGCCACATCAACCGCGCTTCCGCTGGCAGGAAACACTCGGCCGCCCCGCTCCACAACGGTTGCCACGCCAACCTTGGCCAAAAATTCCCGCAGATCCGCGGGTGAAAACCTGCTGAGCGCCCCGTAAAGGAAAACGCCGTTGGGGCCAAAAGCTTCTATGAAGCTTTCCAATGGGGCATCGTTTGTGAGGTTGCACCTTCCCTTGCCTGTGATTCTGAGTTTTACAGCCGTTTTTGGATTGCGCTCCAAAACGGTTACCAAAGCCCCGCACTGCGCGGCCCTTCCGGCGGCCATCAAGCCTGCAGGGCCGGCGCCAACAACTAGAACCCGCACTCTCGAAGCACCTGGAAGCCCACCGCTCACGCCGAAACTTCACCCTGCCCTTGCATCGGCTTTACCCCCTGTTTTCACGTGCTCTTCGGCTTCAAACAGCCTGGGGTACACATGCTTTAGCACGGTGGCAATGCTTGCCGCCACCGGAACGGCCAGTATAACCCCAACAATGCCGAACATGCTTCCGGCCGCCATCATGGCGAAGATGCTGATGAGGGGATGCAATCCCACCGCACCGCCCAAAATCCTCGGTAGCACTATCTGATCGAAAATCACCTGGTTCAGCACCACCATTCCCAGCAAAACCCACAGCATCTTCGCTATCCCATGCGAAAACAGCGCTACCAAGCATGCCACCGTTAGCGAAGTCAGCGCCCCGATGTATGGAACCGGATACAGCACTCCGGCCAGTATGCCCAAAACAAGCGGTCTTGGAATCCCCAGAGCCCAGAGCAAAAGCCAGACGGCGGTGCCGTTCATAATTGCCACGATGCATACACCGCGGATGTAGTTCGCAAACACTCCCACAATGTCCAGCGCCAAATCCTTTACTTCCTCTTGCTTAAGTGGGGGCACCAAGCGCAAAATCCACCTGGAAATCTTGGGCAAGTCCAGCATCACATACAGTGTGACCAAAGGAACAACCAACAGCCATAGCAAGCTCGAAAGCGAGTCCAGTATGTAGGATGTTGCTCCGGATATCGCTCTTGGCACTGCTCTCCCTATTTCGCCCAGTTGCTTTCGAAGCGGCTCCCGCAGAAACTCTGGTATAACAAAACGCCGCCGATTGCTGGTTGGAACGCCGGTGATGAAGTCTCGGAAATCCCTTGCCCAACGCGCGGCGAACCCACTAACACCGGTTAACTGCGGTTCAGCAAAAACGGTAACCGTTACTGTTGAAGTGGAAAAAGGTGCTGGGCCGCTGACCAGATAGGTGGCGCGCTGGGGCGGCATTGTAACGGCCTGCACTATGGAGTTCACTTGAGCCGCCAGGTCGGTTGCCTGCTTCACGGCGACAGGCACAACGTAAACCAGAACGCACGCTGCAGAGAGCAGAAAAAGGAGAAATACAGCGGCAACCGCAACCGGTCTGGGCCAGCCTTTTCGTTCTGCGCGGCGCAGAAAAGGTTCAAAAAGCAGAGCGATCAAGAAAGCGATGGCAAAAGGCGGCAGAATACTGCGCACCCGGTAGAGGAAAAACAGCGCCAGAATAATCAGAATTGTGGGCGCAGCTAAACGCCGCCACTTGGGCTTCCCAACTATTCTGGATTCACTTTCCGCCAGCACGGGCCTCCATCTTCTGCAGTTGCTCACCAGACAGCACCTGCCTCAACTTCTGAAGGGCACGGTGCTGCAGCCGCGATACGTGCATCTGAGATATACCCAACCGCTTTGCAACTTCGGCCTGCGACAGCCCCTCGAAAAAGCGCATCAGTACGATGGCTTTCTCTCTCGGTTCGAGGGCGTCTATGGCTATACGCAGGTCCTCAAAATCCTCTATCTTCTCGAGGTCCGCATCCTGCTCTCCAATGATTTCGCCCTGCATCAGATAGGCCGGCTCGCCCTCCACGGACAGTTGGTTATCGAGCGAGACGGTCTCGTGCGCGTTTCCAAGTTCCAAAGCCTCGAGAGTTTCTTCTTCGGTTGCGCCTATGCGTTGGGCTATTTCCTTTATGCTTGGTGAGCGCCCGAGTTCTTGAGAAAGCTCTTCCACCGCTTTGTTGGCGCTCCAGTTAAGCTCTTGAAGATGGCGGGGCACCTTCAAGTTCCAAGACTTGTCGCGGAAATACCTCTTGATTTCTCCCAGTATGGTGGGAGTTGCGTACGTGGAAAACTTTGTGCCGCGCGATGGATCGTACCTGTCGACGGCGTTGATAAGCCCTATGGTGGCAACCTGAACTAGGTCCTCCAGCGGTTCGCCCCTGTTGGCGAACTTGGACGCCAGGCTTCTGGCAAGGTTCATGTGCTTGAGTACCAGTTGCTCTCTTACCTTGGGGTCTCTGGTTTTCCAGTAAATCCAAAATGCTTCATCAACGTTCATCCGGCGCCCACCACCCATTAAGCAGAGGAAGAGCTAGCGTCCTACGTGCTTCACCATAGTTATAATGGTGCCCCTATCCGGCAAAGACACCGCGTGAATTTCATCTACCAAGATCTCCATCAGAAGCGCCCCAATATTTTGCTCTTCCGAAGCGTTTGGGCCGACCAATGTCGACCGCCCCCGAGAATCGAAACCGGGGATGTTGTCGGCAATCTTTATTGTGAGCTTGTCGCTTTGCTCCATCGTGCATTGGATGGTTATCTGCGAATTTTCGGCATTGGCTATCTTGGCACGCTCAATTGCGCTTGTGCAAGCCTCACCAACCGCCAGCCTCAAATCCTCAACATCATCATACGAAAAGGCCATGCGGCTGGCAACCCCAAGCACAACCAAACGTGCCACGCCAACGTACTCGGGCTTACAGGGTATCTTAAGCTCAACGCAGTGCTTGCTGTCCATCAAGCGCTCCAATACTCCCCGGAATCTTTTGCGGTCGGATGCATAATCCGAGGCTGGCGAGTTGTGCCCTCTGCATAGGATAAAAGCGCAAGCTCCGGTGCCGAAAGCCGGCGGGGCACCCTACAAATTCACCAACAGCGCGGTACCTTTCCGTTGCCGCGTACGAATTTCGAAGCTCCTGCCTCCTGCAGAAGCGAAGAAAGAAGCTTCAAACAAGCAAAACGTCTAAAAGGAGAACCGTGATACCTGGTACTGCCAGACCTTAAGCTTCGCCTGCTGTTTCCTCTGCAACAGCGCTTGAGAGCTCTTCCTTCTTCTCCGCAGCAGCCTCTTTACCGGCTTCCACCGCCGCGGCAAACCGCGTTTTCACAGCTTCGGCCAGCTCCTTGGTTTGCCGGCTGAGGTCCTCAATTCGCGTTTTCATGTCGGCGGTGAGTTCTTCAAGGCGGGTTTTTGCGCGCTCAGTTGCGTCGGCAATGCTTTTGCGCGTTTCGGATCCTGGCTGCGGGGCCAGAAGCAGTGCCGCCGCGGCACCAACAACCGCGCCTATCCCCAAACCCAAAAGGAAGCTGCCCATCGGACATCCTGCGCGCTCTTGCGCTTCTCCAGCCTGTTCCACTTGTTCTGCCATTGTGCTTTGCCCCTCCCTAAAAGTAGTTATCCCAATACCGCCTCAATGGTTCCGCCGCCAACCACGTATTCACCCTGGTAGCACACAACAGATTGTCCTGGGGTTATTGCGCGCTGTGGCTCTTCAAACTCCACCAGCACCCACCCCGGATTTTCGGCTGGCGACAGAACGGCCGCGGTATCTTTCATATTATAGCGAACCTTCGCCGTAACTGGAATGCTTTCCTCCAGGCGATCGAACAATATCAGATTAAAACCGCTGGCCTTCAGCTTTCTGGAGTAGATTTCAGAGCGGTCACCGACCACCAGGACACCGTTCTGCGGCCGTATCTCTTTTACATACATCGGTTTGCTTGACGAAACACCCAGGCCTTTGCGCTGACCGACGGTGTAGAACGCTATGCCGCGGTGCCGACCAATTACGCGTCCGCTGGTATCCACTATCGGTCCTTCGCGCATTGCCTCCGGAGAGCGCTCCACCAGAAACTTCCTGTAATCCCCTCTGGGAACGAAGCAGATTTCCTGGCTGTCTCGCTTATCGGCAACCGGAAGGCCCAACTGCCGTGCAATCTCTCGGATTTCCGTTTTTGTCAAATTCCCCACAGGGAACACCACGCGCGCCAACTGCTCCTGCGTAAGCACATATAGTGCGTAAGATTGATCTTTCATGCTGTCCACGGCCCGCTTAAGCACCCACCGAGACCTCTGCTCATCGAACTCAACGCGGGCATAGTGGCCGGTTGCCAGCTTGTCTGCACCCAAAGCCACTGCGCGTTGCAGAAGCGCGTCGAACTTCACCCACTGGTTGCAGCGGACGCACGGGTTGGGGGTGCGCCCAGATAGATACTCTTCCACAAAGTTTCTAACCACGCTTTTCTCGAAAAGCTCCTGAAAATTCAGAACGTAATGGGGTATCCCCAGGCGGGCCGCAACCCTGCGCGCGTCCTCCACTGCGTCGATCGAACAGCACCCGGAACCAGTGCCGCTTACTTTGTCGCGCGGCCATATCTGCAGAGTGACGCCGATTACCTCGTGCCCCGCATCGCGCAGAAGCGCCGCGGCAACCGAGGAATCAACGCCGCCGCTCATAGCAACAACAACTCTCATCAAGTAAATAATAGCTCTTTTCCAACTTGCCAGACAACCAGGAAAGCAGCACGGCTCGGTTAGCGTTTCGTTCGGTAGCCCCTCATCCCCAACCCTTTTCCCAGGCTGTAAAGACCGGGGACATGGGTTACAGATTGTTCGGAGACATGGGTGAGGGCAAGCAGGCCGCTCATTTCAAATCTGCGCTTCTTCCTCCAAATGTTTTGAATATGTTAAACTAGTGACTGCGCAGAGCCGCGCTTGGACTGTTTGTTGTCCGCGGGCGCGCTGTTTCACTTAGGAGGGTGGTTGTATGGCTGAAGAAACCGTAAAAGTGCGTATTGAGAAAGACAGCATTGGAGAAGAGCAGGTTCCGGCAGATGCCTACTACGGCCTGCACACATCCAGATCTCTCAGGATTTTCCAGGTAAGCGGTTTGAAGGCGCATCCCCTGCTGGTGGATGCTTACATGATGATTAAGATGGCTGCCGCGCAGGTGAACGCGGAGCTTGGACTGCTTGACAAAGAGGTGGCGGACGCAATCGCCAAAGCGGCGCAGGAGGTTTTGGACGGCAAGCTTAGGGACCAGTTTTTGGTGGATGTTTTCCAGATGGGAGCCGGCACCAGCTTCAACATGAACTGCAACGAAGTGCTTGCCAACCGCGCTTTGGAGATTTTGGGTGCATCCAAAGGCGAGTATTCGCGCGTAAACCCCAACGACCACGTGAACATGGGCCAATCCACCAACGACACGTTCCCGACAGCTATGAGGATATCCGGCAGGAAAGCGTTGGCACAGCTAATCCCGCAGGTGGAACTTTTGGCCGATGCACTCTACGAGCGAGCGCAGGCGTTCGACGGCATAGTCAAAGCTGGAAGGACGCATCTGCAGGATGCCGTTCCGATTAGGCTTGGTCAGGAGTTTGCCGCCTATGGGGCAACCATGCGCAAATGCGCCAAGAGGCTTTCCGCAGCCGCCGAAAGCTTGGAGGAACTCGGCATTGGTGGCACTGCGGCCGGAACGGGCCTCAATGCGCATCCCGAATACCCTGCCAGGATGGTGAAGAGGCTGTCGGAGCTTGCGGGCTTCCAGTTCCGGCTTGCACCAGACCTGCGCGAGGCCATGCAGAGCCACCTCCCAATAGAGGAGGCTTCTTCTGCGCTTCGGCTGCTGGCATTGGAACTTATTCGCATTGCCAACGACCTGCGGCTTCTCAGTTCCGGGCCCACAACCGGCTTTGCGGAGATAATGCTTCCGCCGCTTCAGCCTGGCTCCAGCATCATGCCCGGCAAAGTGAATCCTTCTGTGCCGGAGATGCTTAACATGGTATGCTTCCAAGTTGTTGGGAACGATCTCACCATAAGCATGGCGGGCCAGGCAGGCCAGTTGGAGCTGAACGTGATGATGCCGGTTATGGCACACAACCTCCTTATGTCCAGCCAGATTCTTGAAAATGGCGTGCGCATCTTCCGGGAGTTCTGCGTGAAAGGGATTAAGGCGGACGAGGAGCGGTGCCGCAGGTACGCGGAAAGCACCATGGCGCTGGCAACCGCGCTGAACCCTTACATAGGGTACGCGCGGGCGGCGGAGGTTGCAAAAGAGGCACTGGCCACAAGGCGCACAATACGCGAGGTGGTTGTGGAGAAGGGCTTGCTTTCTCCGGAAAAGGCGGCAGAGGTCCTTGACCCAATGCCCATGACGGAGCCTGGCATCAGAAAAGTTTCCTGAAAAATCGTTTGGGAAGCAAACGTCGGCTGTTGAACCGGTTTTTGGTTGCCTTTGTCAGCGGACAGGCTTCCACCGCAATGGGGCGTTTATTTTTCCCGTTTGCGTGGGGCAGGAGATGGTGTTGTGGACCTCAAACAAAGAAGCTGGCGAAAGGTGTTTCGCCTAAACCAAGCGGATTGAAGGAGAGCGCTTAAGAATGGCAATTCAAGAGGGCGAGAAGGGAATACGCTGTGGAATCATAGGTTACGGCGGCGCCTTCAATATGGGCAGGGGGCACGCGAATTGGATAAATGCGGTGCCCGGCATGCAAACCGTGGCCGTGTGCGATATCGATCCGTCGCGTACGGAGGCCGCAAAAGCCGACTTTCCGGGTATAGAAACCTACAACGATGTGGGCGAGATGCTGGAGAAGTCTTCCATAGACCTGGCGGTTATAGTCACACCGCATAATACACACGCGCCGCTGGCTCTGCAGTGCCTTAAAGCCGGTAAGCACGTCATCTTGGAAAAGCCGATGTGCATCACCACGGAAGAGGCCACCGAGATGATAGAGACGGCCAAGCAGTCTGGCGTGATGCTTTCGGTTTTCCACAACAGGCGTTGGGACGGCGATTTCATGGCCATACGGGATGTCATCCGCAAGGGGCTCATCGGCGAGGTGTTCCACATCGAGCTTTTTATGGGCCACTACGGGCATCCAGGCCATTGGTGGAGGTCCGACAAAGCCATTTCCGGCGGGGCGCTTTACGATTGGGGCGCGCACTGCATCGATTGGATACTGCACCTTATAGACGACAAGCTGGTTTCGGTTACCGGCTTCTTCCACAAGCGCGTTTGGATGGACGTGACCAACGAGGACCAGGTTGAAGCGGTTATACGCTTCAAGGGCGGGCAGGTGGCCGATGTTCAGATGTCCAATATTGCCAGGGTTGGGAAACCGCGCTGGCGGATATTGGGAACCAAGGGCGGCATACTGGACAACGGCGGCGGAAGCTTCAAGCTGTTTACGCAGGTCGACGGCATCAACGCCGAGGCCGAGGTGAAGTATTACCCAAGCACCTGGGAGCAGTACTATATAAACATCGGCGACCATTTGCTGCGCGGAGCACCACTGGCCGTAACCGCTGAGTCGGCTCGGCGCGTAATCCAGATAATAGATTATGCTGAGAGGTCCTCTAAGAGCGGCAAGACCGAAATGCTGCCGTTTGAGTAAAAGCGCTTTTTGTCTGGCTTTCACGCACCCGCGCAGAGTTTAGCTTTTCTGCGCGGGTTTTCGTTTCGCGGAGGCCAAAGCGAATGGGTGTGCTGGCGCTGTTTCACGGGTAGCGGTGCGAGCACCTTAGTGCGCTTTCAAGCTCCAGCCATGCTTTCTTCACATCGTCTACGGAGCCGCCGCGCACAGAGAATTTCGCAAGGTACTGCTGGTTCAAGTGGCCGCAATGCCAAGCAACTCCGCCCCTGGCCAAGCCGCTGTTCTCAGAACAGTAGCCCTCTGCCAAGTGCCCAAGCCCTGCGGATGCCGGCATCGGCACAGCCGATGGCCCCATCGCCTCTTTGATTTCCTCCCGCCAAGGGAGGGGTTGCGGCGCGTAGGTGCACAGCAGTTCCGCTTCCACCCTACCCATGCGCAGCACCACCCGCGGGCGCATGCGCACCATAAGGTAGCTACCCAACCGCGGGCGGTTTACGCGCCAATGCCTGTTGGAGAGGCTGGTGTCCAAAATTTGCCAGTTCGGTTTAGAAGCGATTTGAAGCCCCAGCAGATCCAGTGTGTTGGGATTGGTTTTTATATCAAGCGGGAGAAGATGGTTACGCCGGCCGAACAGGTCGTCAACGGAGGCTTCTCCGACGTCTAGGCGCACGCTTTTGGCGGCAGAGAATTCGAGGAGGGGCAGGTCATCTGTGTGGCGGTCGGCGCCGAAACTGTAGGCCACCAGGTCTCTGCCGCCCATAACGAAGCCCTGCAGGATTCCCCAAAGGCCGCGGATGTTGATTTTCTCCAAATCCGGCATTGTGGTGGGTGAAGCTGTGCGGCGGGCCAGTTCGCGCGGGTTGAGGCGCAGGGGTTTCATAGAGGCGATAAGGAAAATGTCGGTGTATATTGGGGGATAAGTCCACAAAGACGTATGGGAGAATACGTCTGTGAGAGTGCCTACGGCCATCTTCAGGTCTCGGATGCTCATGTGGTATGCCGGAATCCACTGGCAGAAGATGCCGTCCGGGGTGAGGTGGTCGCGGATGCGCTGGTAGTGCTCACGCGTGAACAGGTTGGAAACGCCGGATATCCAAGGGTTTGATGGCTCGGAGATGATGCATTCGTACCGCTTGGTGGTCATCATAACATGGTTGCGCCCATCGCCGATGATGAGATTAAGGCGGGGGTCCTTCCAGTAGGAGCGGTTTATATCGGAGAAGAAGCGGGAGGCCTCGACCACGGCGGGTTCTATTTCGACGCAGTCCACGCGGCGCACCGGGTATCTAAGCACGGCGCCGGCCGTACAGCCGCTTCCGAGGCCGATAACGAGCACGTCGCCCCTCACAGGTTTTTCGCGCAAGAGCATCGGCAGGTGTGCCAGGAGGAGCTGTGTGCTTAGATCCATGTTGGATGCGTCGGTTTTGCCGTTGATGGCGAGGCTGGTGGCAACGCGCTTTTCATCTTGGAGGCGGCGAACCACCACAGAAGCCGTTAGTCCGTCTTTGTAGTACAGAATTCTGTTCAGCTTGAGGCCGGCGACCGGGTTTTTGCGGAACTGGCTTCCCTGGAGAAGCTCGTGGCCGTAGACGTAGAGCCCGCTGGCGGTGATTCTTGGGTCCCAGCGGGGCATTAGGGCGGCGGAAACCAGAATGGCCATTCCAACCAGCGCGGATGCCGGCTGAAAAGCCGAAGGTGCCGCTGTGCCGAGGCGCATGGCGGTCAGCACAGTGCCGGCCGCGACTACGTTTGCGGAGGCGGCAATGCCTATTGTGCGTTCCGGGCCGATTGTTGGAATGAAAACGAAACCTGCGATTAGGCTGCCCAGTATAGTTCCCGCAGTGTTTGCCGCGTACAGATACCCAACCCTCGAGCTTATGCCCTGCAGGCTGGTGGCATACATGCGCCCCACTATTGGGAAGATGGCACCCATGCACAGGGTTGGAACAAGCATCACAAGTATACAGCCAAAAGCCACGGCGGTTTGGAACGGGGCAAACCCCGGTCCCATCTTTTGGAAAACCCACAACAGCCAAAGCGGCATTCTTCCTATAACCGGTACCACGGCAAGGGCGGTTGCCGCAATGATCAGCTCTAGGATAACGAAGGCGCGTTCGGGCTGTTTGAGGCGGTCGGCGAGGCGCGCTCCCACTGCGCCACCGATGGCAAGCCCCAAGAGGAAGGCGGTAAGCATGGTGCTGAACGCGTAAGCGGATCCGCCGAACACAACCTCCAAACCGCGCGTCCACGCAACCTCGTAGGCCATGGCGGCGAAGCCGGAAACCCCGAAAGCGAGGAGCAGTGCCGAAGGGCTGACCATGCCTTCGGATGCCGCTGGAGTTTGCTTCGGTTGGGTTTCGACTGCGGGGGCAGTGGCTTCCGCCTCCGGAAGGGATGGAGCCTTTGCCGCAAGCCGCAGGGATACAGCCGCCACCAGCAGGTTAACGCCCGCCGCCAGCAGGGTTGATGACCTAAGCCCGATTATTGGGATGAGCACAAAGCCTGTGCTGAATGCACCAACTACCGCCCCGAAGGTGTTGAGCGCATAGAGCACCCCAATTCCGGCGCCGATTTTGGACTCACTGCGCACGAAATAGCGTGAGAGAACAGGAAGCGTTCCGCCCATCAGGGTGGTGGGAAGAATCAGGGCGGCTATGCACAGCACAAGGCGGAGCAGACTGAGCGTTGCAAAGGATGGATCGAACGCTCTGTAAAAGCCGACGTAAATTCGCTCCACGGCGTAAAACACCGCCGGCACAACCAGCGCATACAAGCCGATCCCCGCCTCCAGCAGGCCGTAAAGGCGCAGAGGAGACGGATGGCGGTCGCCGTACCGACCCAGCACGAAACTGCCCAGCGCCAACCCTCCCATGAAAGTGGCAAGCACCGTGCTGACGGCCAGCACCGTGGCCCCGAATATGAGAACCAGCGACCGCGCCCAGACCACCTCGTATATAAGGCCGGCGGCTCCGGAGAAAAAGAAGCAAACAAGAAGCAGTGAAGACGGCTGTTTCATTTTAGGGGTCTGCATTTGCGATAAGTATATAAAAGGCGGTGGAAGGCAGTCAACACAGTGGCTGAACGGCTTCGGTGCGCCTCAAGAAGCAGCGAAATGCGCGGCTTAACTTTACACCCCTTAGGGGCTTGCGCTATACTTGGTTTGCATCACGAGTACTTATCTTTATTATGGAAAGAGTTGTTTTCGGAACTCGCGGCAGTGCGCTGGCCTTGGCGCAAACCAGGTCTGTAATAGCCGCCGTCCGCAGGATTCGCCCGGATTTGAATCTGGAAGAGCGAATCGTGCACACCGCCGGAGACCGCATGGCGGATGCGCCGCTTGCCGCCGTGGGCGGAACGGGCTTGTTCACCAGCGAGCTTGAGCGTGCTGTGCTCGGTGGTGAGGTGGATGTGGCTGTCCACAGCATGAAAGATCTGCCCACAACCTCGCCGGAGCCGCTGGTGATTGCCGCCGTGCCGCCAAGGGAAGATCCGCGGGACGCATTGGTCCTGCCTCGGGGTTCAAAACACGCCGCTGGAGAGGTTTCGGAACTTCCGCTTCGAGAGGGAGCTGTGGTTGGCACATCCAGTCCGCGCCGCCGGGCCCAACTGGGCTATCTCCGCCCCGATCTTCAGTTTCGGGACATCCGCGGAAATGTGGATACCAGGCTGCGCAAGGTGGACTCCGGAGAGTACGATGCCTGCATTCTGGCTTCAGCAGGACTGCGGCGGCTGGGTTTAACCGAGCGCGCCTGCCTCCCGATTTCTCCGGAGGTGTGTCTTCCGGCTCCTGGGCAGGGGGCGCTGGCCGTTCAATGTCTTGCCGATAGAAGCGAATTGGTTTCCCTATTGGGAAGCTTAAGCGATGAGCATGCAGTCGCCGAGACAGCGGCGGAGCGCGCGGTCCTGCGGGAGTTGGGAAGCGGTTGCCGTGTGCCGGTTGGGGCGCTTGCGAGGGTTATCAACGGTGTTCTGCTACTGCAGGCGTGTTTGGCAGATCCGCTTGGCGAACGTTTGGTGCGGGTGAGCGTTGAAGGGGATATTTCCGACCCGGTATCGGTTGGGGCTAAAGCGGTGGAACTGCTGCTTAAGCAGGGCGGAGAGGAGATTTTGCACTGCCTGGCGTAGCATCCGCCGCGAAAAGCAGATGGGAGCTGAAAGAGAAGAAACATGAGGATTGAAACAGACTATCTGATAATAGGTAGCGGCATTGCGGGGCTGTGGGCCGCGCTGGAAGCATCGGCGCATGGGAGGGTTGTGGTTGTTACTAAGAAAGAAAACGCGGAGTCGAACACCAACTATGCGCAGGGTGGCATAGCCAGCGTTTTTGCCCCGGACGACAGCTACGAACTGCACATCCAGGATACGCTGAACGCGGGGGCCGGCCTCTGCCACAGAGACGCGGTTGAGATGCTTGTGCGCGAGGGCCCGGACCGGGTGCGCGAGCTTATTGCTGTGGGAGCGCGCTTCAATACAGAAACACTGCCCGATGGCTCCGTTGTTTTGGCTTTGGGAAGAGAGGGTGGTCACTCGCGGAGGAGAATCGTTCACGCCGCCGACCTAACCGGAAGGGAAATCGAGCGCGCATGTTTGGCCGCCGTTGAGGAAAACCCGAAAATCTCTATCTTCGAGAACCATCTTGCCATAGACCTTGTGGCTTTGGACGGCCAATGCTTGGGTGTAATCGCATTGGACCGCCAAACCAGGGTGGTTAAGGTGTTTTTGGCGAAAGGAACCGTGGTTGCCACAGGTGGGTTGGGCCGCCTGTACCGCCATACCACCAATCCCCCCATTGCCACCGGCGATGGTCTTGCTATGTGCCGCCGCATCGGTGCCAAAATCGCGAATATGGAGTTCATCCAGTTTCACCCAACCACTCTGTATCACCCCGATGCGGACTCCTTTCTTATATCGGAGGCGGTTCGCGGGGAGGGCGGAGTGCTACGCCTGCCAGACGGCAGCACTTTCATGGAAAAGTACCACCCTATGAAAAGCCTCGCGCCGCGGGATGTGGTTGCCCGCGCTATCCACGCCGAGCTGATGCGGCTCGGCGCTCCTTGCGTTTATTTGGATGTAACCCACCTAGAGCCCGAGCGCATAAAAACCCGCTTCCCCAACATTTACGCCAAATGCCTCTCGTTCGGCATCGATATGACAAAGCAGTGGATACCCATAGTGCCGGCTGCGCACTATTCATGCGGTGGGGTTTTAACCGACAAAGAAGGAAGAACCAGTGTGCCCAGGCTGTACGCCGTTGGCGAGGTGGCATGCACCGGCGTGCACGGAGCCAATAGATTGGCGAGCAACTCCCTTTTGGAGGCGGTTGTTTTCGCTGAACATGCCGCGGCCGATATGGCCCACCTCACTCCGGTTGATTTCTCCAAGGTGCCGCCCCTGGATGATATGCTTCAGGTTGGCACTGAGGAGCCGGATATGGAGCGTGTATCCCAGCTAACGCGCGAGCTTCAAACGTGCATGTGGGAGGACGTTGGCATCGTGCGCACAAATGCCGGCCTTTCGCGCGCGCTTGATAAGATTCTCAGCATAAAGGAAGAGGCCGAGGCCGAATTCCGCAGGTGCCGGTTGGCCGGCGCTTTGCTGGAACTGCGCAATATGGCAACCGCCGCCGAATTGATTGTGCGCTGTGCCATTATGCGCAAAGAGAGCAGAGGACTTCACTACAACATAGATTATCCGAATACAGACCCCGCTTGGGCCCACGATACAATTATTGAATGAGACCTGGCGAAGTGAAAGGAAAAGTTTATTTGGTTGGTGCAGGGCCTGGCGATCCAGGCCTCATTACCCTGAAGGGCGTTGAAGCCCTCCGCGCGGCCGACTGCGTGGTTTACGACCGTTTGGCCAATCCCAAGCTTTTGCGGTATGCCAGGCCGGACGCCGAGCTTATATACGCCGGCAAACAGCCAAACAAGCACGCAATGAAGCAGGAAGAGATAAACCAACTTTTGGTCCAGCGCGCGCAGGAGGGCAAGGTAGTGTGCAGGCTTAAGGGTGGGGATCCGTTTGTCTTCGGGCGCGGCGGAGAGGAGGCCGAGGCGCTTGCAGAGGCCGGTGTTCCTTTTGAGGTTGTGCCGGGTGTTACATCTGCAGTGGCGGTGCCGGCATACGCTGGAATTCCGGTAACCCATCGGGATCTTTGCTCGGCTTTGGGCATCATTACCGGCCACGAGGATCCAACAAAGGGCGGTTCTTCGCTGAGGTGGACCGAGCTGGCCAATGGCCTTGACACGTTGGTGTTTCTAATGGGTGTGGAAAACCTGCCCAACATAGCGTCGCAACTGCTTGATGCCGGTTTGCCATCCGATACCCCGGTTGCGGTTGTGCGGTGGGGCACGTGGCCAACGCAGCAAACGGTCACCGGGACACTCGTGGATATAGTTCAGCGCGTTCAGGATGCCGGCCTTACGTCTCCGGCGGTTACCGTGGTTGGGAAGGTGGTCCGCCTGCGCCAGAAGCTGAGGTGGTTCGATAACAAGCCGCTGTTCGGCTGGCGGGTGCTTGTGACACGCACGCGCGAACAGGCATCTGAAATGGCGGCGCTTTTGGAAGAGCTCGGAGCAGACGTGCTGGAGGTGCCCACTATTCGTGTGGAGCCCATTCCAGAGCTTGACCTCAGCAGGGTGGACCTTGCCTCATATCGGTGGATTGTTTTCACCTCGGCCAACGGCGTGCGGTTCTTTCTGGAGCGCTTGATGGAGCAAACTGGGGATATACGCAGCATCGGCCCTGCACGCTTGGCCGTTATAGGGCCGGCAACCGCCTCCGCCCTCCGAGAAAGGGGCCTGCGGGTGGATTTCCAGCCCGAAGAAGAGGTGGCGGAGGCGCTGGCGGCTGGTTTACCCGGTCCTCTCGACGGAGCCCGCATCCTTATCCCGAGGGCGGAAGAGGCTCGGGATGCGCTTCTGGAAGGGCTTCGCGCCAGGGGAGCGCTGGTGGACGTTCTGCCTGTGTACCGCACTCTGCCCGCCGATCCCCCGGAAGCCGAAACCACCGCCGAGATGCTGTCCAACGGCGAAATCCATCTGCTGACCTTTACAAGCTCGTCCACGGTGCGGAATTTCGTGCGGCTGTTCGGAACGGATTGGCTTGGACCCTTGTCTGCTTCCGGAAAGCGCCCGATTGTTGCCTGCATCGGTCCCATTACGGCGGAAACCGCACGCGCCTGCGGCCTTCCGGTTGATGTGGTTCCGTCCGAAGGTTACACAGTTCCCTCTTTGGTGAAAGCTGTGGCCGACTATGTGGCGGCTTGTGCGCCGAGAGCTGATACACAGGTTTGACTTGACTGTAAGCGAGGCTCAGGAGCTTCAGCGTTTGCTGGGCGCCCGCGTTGAGATCCAAGACCGACTGCCGCCGGTTATTGAAAGCGTTTGCGGCGTGGACGTGTCGCACAGCCGCTTTTCGACGAAGGTTTACGCCGCCGCCGTGCTTCTCAGCTTTCCAGAGATGAATAAGATAGCCGAATCTTTTGCGTTAAGAGAGGCTTCTTTTCCGTATGTGCCCGGGCTTTTGGCTTTTAGGGAACTGCCGGCGGTTCTGGACTGCATAGACAAACTCCCCAGCCCTCCGGATTTGGTAATGGTGGATGGACATGGGCTGGCGCATCCGAGGAGGTTCGGCATAGCCTGCCACCTTGGGGTTTTGCTGGATGTGCCCAGCATCGGGTGTGCCAAGTCGGTGCTTGTTGGAACCGCTTTTCCCCCCGGAAACGGCTTCGGCGACCGAACCGAACTGCGTGATGGCGCCGATTTGCTTGGGTACGCAGTTAGAACGCGGCCGGGAGCCAAGCCGGTTTACGTTTCGCCCGGGCACCGCGTGTCTCCGAAAACGGCGGTGAGTTTGGTTCTCCGGTGCTGTATGGGATTTCGCATTCCGGAGCCTTTACGCCAAGCCCACATAGCCGCCAATAGGGCCAGAAATCAGGCTGAGTTGTAAGCAAGCGCTGGCCATTTGATAGGGGAGGGTAGCATGAATTTTCCAGTTGTGCGGATGCGGCGATTGCGCCGAACACCTGTGATGCGTTCCATGGTTCGGGAAACGCGCCTTTCGGTTCAACAGCTTGTGTACCCGCTTTTTGTAACCGCGGAAAGCGGAGTCAAGCGCGAAGTGCCATCCATGCCTGGCTGTTTCCAGCTTTCCATCGAGAATTTGACGGCCGAGGTGGAGGAGATAGCCGGGTTGGGCATACCTGCTGTTTTGCTTTTCGGCCTGCCTGCGTCTAAAGACCCGGAGGGCTCCGAAGCCTATGCGGATGACGGTGTTATCCAGCGGGCAGTCCGTGCTGTGAAAGCCGCCGTGCCGGAGATGCTCGTTATAACCGATGTTTGCATGTGCGAGTATACGTCCCACGGGCACTGCGGGGTATTGGATGAGCACGGATATGTGGAGAACGACCGCACGCTGAAGCTTCTTGGTCGAACGGCCGTATCACATGCGGCCGCCGGCGCCGATATGGTGGCGCCCTCCGATATGATGGACGGCCGCGTGCAAGCCATCCGACAGGCGCTGGATGAAGCCGGCTTTCAGAACACACCCATCATGTCTTACGCGGCGAAGTATGCATCAGCCTTTTACGGGCCTTTCCGCGAGGCGGCTGAGAGCGCCCCGCAGTTTGGTGACCGCCGCCAGTACCAGATGGACCCGCCAAACCGCCGCGAGGCCCTACGCGAAATAGCATTGGATGTGGAAGAGGGCGCCGACATCGTGATGGTTAAGCCGGCGCTGGCCTACCTGGACATCATCCGCGAGGCAAGGGACAGCTTCGATGTTCCTTTGGCGGCATACAATGTGAGCGGAGAATACAGCATGGTGAAGGCGGCCGCCAGAGCTGGTTGGATCGACGAGAAGCGGGTTGTTTACGAAATTCTTACGGCAATAGTGCGCGCCGGCGCGGATATAATCATCACCTACCACGCGAAAGATGCGGCCGGATGGATGCGCAACGGCGTTTGGGAGGTTTAGGACACCAGGGGTTAACACCCGCCCGTGAGCCGCGTGTACATTTACCGTTTTGATTTTGCTTCCAGCGCAACCTCAAGCAGTAGGTCCAATGGGGCCTTGGCCAGGCACACGCAGAAATCCGCCGCTCCGTAATAAAGCCAAACTTCGCCGTTGCGCACCACAGCTCCGTTGGCAAACACCACGTTCGGCACATCACCCATAAACTCGTAGGGTTCATGCGGCCCAAGGACCCAATGCGGCACCCGGCTTATCACTTTCCACGGCTCTTCCAGGTCCAACAAAGCCATCCCCATTCGGTACGCTGGGCCGCTGGGAAAGCTTTTCACGCCGTGGTACAGCAACAACCAGCCTTCGCTCGTCTCAATCGGGGGCGGGCCGGCGCCGATTCTTATGCCGTCCCACCACGGTCCGCCCCTCTCCTCCAAAATAACCTTCGGACATCCCCAGTGTACCATGTCGTAAGAGCAGGTTAGCCATATGTGTTCCTGCTCCCCGGCTACCGGTCGGTGCAGCAACCACCACTTATCCTTTATCCTCCTTGGAAACAGGGCCGCATCTTTGTTGCTTGGGGCCAAAATCAAACCCGTTTTCTCAACAGTTTCGAAGTCGGTTGTGCTGGCCAATGCCACACCGGCCCCGAACCGAGAGTACGCAGTGTAGGCTATAACCCACTTGCCGAGCTCCTCAACCCAGGTGATTCTTGGGTCTTCACAGCCGAAGCCTTCCTCTGGATGTCCGGGGTCTCCTGGAAACAAAAGCGGCTTATTTTCTATTCGCCAATCGGTTTCACCGTCGCGACTGCGCGCCACGGTGAGGTACGATCTGCCCTCCAGATCTTCCACGCGGAGCAGAAGCAGTGTTTCATCGCCGAACATTGTTGCCCCGGGGTTGAAGACGCTATTGCATGCCGATGGAATATCTTGATACGTGATAATCGGGTTGTGGGGACTCCGAATGAAAAGCTCTCTTGCATTTCCTTTTTTGAATCCCATAAGCAACTACTCTCCGTACAAAGCTTGATAGACCTCGGCTCACTGCGAACACAGTCGAAAATCCTTGGGTGGTGCACCGCAACTGCTAAATCTACATTCTGTAAACGTCTTCCGATATCATCTCCCTGGCAAATTCCGTTCCGCGCACATACTTAATCCGCCACAGACGCGCAACCAATGCCGGTTTTCCGCTTCGGCGTGCCTTGGCGGTTTCTACGGCCAGCGAAAACGATTCTTTGGGTTTGGATGCGCCAACGATGCGGCAGATAAGCCTGTTTGCCGAGATTGAGGCTTGCACAACTATTTTGCTGTTTGTGTTATTTTGGAAGCGCAGGTCCAGATTGGGAGCGAAAACAGCCGCATCGCGCCCGGGAGGCACGGAAAGCGGGGGTCTGCTGTGGGGATGCCTTTCCACGATTTGCAGTCCTGAAAGCAGAACGGCATTGTACAGCGTGGATGAAACCTGACAAACACCGCCGCCCGGCGTTTCCGTTAGTTCTCCTGCCACGATGGTGGGCGCAGGAACAAAGCCTTGCGCCGCCGTGCATGGTCCCACCCGGGCATTGAAAGAAAACTCGCCGCCGGGGGGAATTACAGCTCCGTTCAGCAGGCAAACAGCCCTGCGGATATTGGCCATCTGCCGAGCGGTTCTGGCGGAGAGGTCTGTACTGAAAGCGCCCAGCACAACTGCAGGTCGGTGCGCCAACAAACCCCAGCAAACTGCGCCCACTGCCAGCGTGCAAACCACAGCCGCCGCGGCAGACACACAGCGATGCATTCGGAGCCCTGATGACGCTGTCATTTCCGTTTCTGAGCCGAAAGCTTCCACAGGTTTACCACGCTTCGAAAGCCTGCCGATTTGCCGGATTAGTCGGGCTTATTTCGGCAGAACCCTCAGGCGTGCTTCTGCCGTGTGCGCAGAAAGATCCGGCTCATACAAACCGGATACCCGGGCTGGAAGCACGTGGAACTCTCCGGCAAGCTCCGGTCTTAGCGTATACGTAATGGTTTGCTTCCCCCTGCGCACGCTTCTCAGGTAAAACGTTGCCGATTCATCCCGGAATTGCTGGCCGGCCCACCAGTAGCTCCAGCCCTCGCGCACGTAAGCCGCCGAACCAAGCTCTGCTTCCAGCGTGCCAACCGGCTCAAAGCCGGAAGGTATGTGGTCCTCCACCACAAGGTACTGCGCCTCGCGCGGAGAGATTACGTCCAAACGCACCTGTATAAGGTCCCCAGGGCCGACCCTTCCGTTGAGCGGCTTTGGAACGTAAGATATTGTGCCGTCGTCATTTTTATGAGCAATCAACCTCCAGTAAGACCTTCGGATGTTAACCAAGCCGGCCTTGGGCGGGATGTTCTCGGTTCCGCTGTACCATTTCAGTTGTGCGGTGTAGTAAACCCGGCCGGTTCCGCTCTTGGTCAAGGTGATAAGGTTGGCGCCTGTTTTCAAAACGTTGGGAGGCACCATTAGAACTACCTCGGGAGCGTATACGTCCTGCGATCTGAATTCCACCCGGCGTATTGGCCTACCGTTCACGGACACGGAAACAGAACAAGACGGCCGCTCCCGCTCTGCTATCAGCAGGTAGTCCGCCAGCGCATAAACAACCGAAGCCGTATCGTAGTTAGCGGACCACCTATCGCCCTGCCGGCGCAGCATAAGCCACCTTACTGCTTTCGGAATGAGCGGGTTGGTGGGGTCGGTTTTGAGCAAAGCGCGCAGGGCATAGCCCGTGGTCTCGTACTCGTTGCACGAGTAGAAGCCCCAAGGGAAGGTTTCGGGCCAAGAGCACGTTAGCGGCGTTTGCACGGCCCCGCGCACCAAACGCGGAATTAGCGCACGAGCCTGCTGTTTTTGCCCAATCGCATCCAGAGACAACATCAGCAAAGCAACACTGTAGTTCTGCAGGTGCTCGGTGCGAGAGAGAAGCGTGCGGAGTTGCTCCAATGGAGGACTGCCGGCCAGGCAGAGCACGTAAACCATTGTGGAGAGCCTGTCGAAGTTGGCCTCGCGCTTAGCGTATTCTTGGACCGCCTTTATGGCGCTTTCCACGACCTTCTCGTGCACATCGAAGCCGGCTTGGCGCGCGCGCAGAAGTCCGTACAGCACGTAAGCGCTCATCCAGCCGTCGGTTGGATCGTAGTACCACCATCCCCAACCGCCGTCTTCGCGCTGAAGCTGGTACACGCGCTGTAAATCGGCCCTCACAAGCTGGTGCAGTCTTTCCCTTTCCGCCGGCCTTTGAATTCCAAGCCTTTCCAGCGCATCCAGCATAACCACGTCTGGAAGCAGCACATCCATTATCCCCTCGGCGGATTCGTATCTGTAGCGGCGCAGGCTGTCCAGCACGCCAAGCGCGGCAGACGCAACAGAAGGAGACAGCGTAATCTTCAACTCTCGGGAGTGCGGCAGAGCATCTTGCGGGATGCCGAGGATGAACTGCGCTTGCCTTTCGACCTCTCCGGCCCGGGAAGCAAACAGCTCCATCCCATGCGGCAGAACGGGCACCTCTATCTCAATGGAGTCTCTGGCCGACTGCCCAACCGCAGACATCCTCACCACCGCCGAGCGTGATGGGCGTGTTGAAACTTTGGCAACGGCCGGGAATACATTCCACTGAACTCGGCGGACTCCGTTTGGAGGCACTTCCACCACCGTGGAAGCCTCGCTTTGCAGAACCAGCCCATCCGCCTGAAGCGTCACCCGAACGCGCTGTTCGTCTTTCGTGTAGTTGTGAACCGCCGCACCTATCAAAACGCGGTCCCTTTCGGTGAAAAAGCGGGGGAGCAGGGGCCTCACCAGCAGATCCTTGGCGCACACAACGTTTGCAACTGCCGAGCCAACCTTGGTGTCCAATGTAACGGCGCGAGCTGTGGCCCGCCACGAGGTGAGCGAATCCGGCATTGTGAAAGAAACAACGGCCGTACCATTCTCATCAGTTACAACGGAAGGGCTCCAGAAGGCGGTATCCGGGAAGTAGCGCCGCGTTCTATCTTCTGCTCCCATCTTGTTTGCGCCGGCGCTGTAATACTCGGACATGCTGGTTGAGGTGAAAACTGCGTTCTCGGCAGTGCCGTGGAAGAAGCGCCGGATATCCTCGGTGCGCTCGCTGCGCACGGCGTAAACAGCCTCATCCACCACTCCCAAAGAAAGCTCCGCCTTAACGGGCTTTCCTTGAAAGTCCGTCACTGTTAAGCGGTAGGTTGCAGTATCACCCGGATGGTATTTGGCGCGGTCCGGGGTTATCTGCACATTCAAAAGCTGGTCCGCAGGCGAAACATTCAGCGAGATATCCCGCTGGATAAAGCCCTCCTTGGTTCCCACGCACACATTCAGGTACACGCCGGGCATATGGACGCGCTCCAAAGGCACGTCGATAACATTGGAACCCGTAAGCCGAATCACCTGATAGTTGAAAAGGTCGCGCCCTTCCAGCGCAACAAGCGCGTACGCACCGCGGATGCGGGATCTGATAAGGACTTTAGCAGTATCTCCCGGGCGGTAGAGATTGCGGTCCCGCACCAATTCCAAATCGTACGGGGATGGAGAGGGAATGCCTGTTTCGTCTGCGACCCAAATTCGGGTTTCGGATTTTGCCAAGGCGCCGTTGGCATCTCTGGCGGTTGCAAGGATGCGGTACGTTCCCGAAGCAAGTGGTGGAAGCCTCACCTCTGCCGTTCCCTCGGCGTTTGTAACGGCTTTGGTGGTGGCCACGTGCTTGAATTTCTCCCCTTTTTCATCCCAAGTTACCGACTCCGTGTGAACATCCACCTGAATTCCCCGAGCGGGATGCCCCTCCAAATCCTTGGCGCGGACGCGTGCCATCATGGGAACCCCGGGTTGGCACAGCCACCGCTCCGGCTGAACGCCAAGTTGGAGCATGGACGGGCTCACCGGAACGTGGCCGATACCGGTTACGGTGCGGCCGCTTATGTCTGTAACCTGCGCCTCGACGGTGTAAAGCTGTGGGCTGTCGAGCCGCTCTGCGGGAATGCGAACGGTCAAGCGCCCGTTTTCATCGGTGGTGGCTTCCCCCTCAAGCAGGAATTCGCCGTATCCGCTGGGATACCATCCGTATTCTTCCGAACCTGGGCCTAGGTCTTCTCTGAAGAACTCTTCGGTCGGATCTTCCGGTTCCCAAATCCAATACGGCTGGCGGCGGACTATGTATACCACTTTCGCACCGACAACAGGCGCACCGAAGTAGTATTCAGCCTTTACATCCGCCTGCAGCGTTTGGCCAGCCAGATAGTATTTTTGGGGGAAAGTTACCTCCACAAAATACTCTGGCTTTCTGTACTCCTGCACCTCGAAAGAGGCCGAATGCTTCTCACCAAGAGCAGAAACGTTGATTGAGTAGTTGCCCGGCGTTGCATTTGGGTCAAGCGCGGCCTCCCCCCAAAACGTTCCGAATTCGCTTGTGGTAAGGTTCATCGAGGCGATTGTGTTGTCGCCTTCGTCCTTCACTTCAACAAACACGGGGGTTCTGCTGGGGGTTTCGTAGCCCCAAAGCAGTTTTTTGCGGAGGATGCCACGGAAGTAGACTTTCTGCCCGGGCCTGTACACCGGCCGGTCTGTGTAAATGTAACAGCGGTGCTCGTTGAGTGCGCTTCTTCCGGAATGTGTGAAAGCAATACCGCTCCCTTTTTGCGCGATGAATGTAACGGAGTCTCCCAAATCTGCCGGATTGCACTGAACGGTTCCGTCGGGGCCTGTTACCCCCTTCCAGAGTAGGCGCCCGGCGGACCGCGCTTCCACCTCTGTTCCGGGGCTTGGGACACCGCGCGTGAGATCAACTGCGTAAACAAGTGTGCGCCCAGGTGCCGACTTCACCACCAAACCGAGCGGCGTTACCAAAATCCAAAACCTTCGGTGCACCCTGCCGAGGCTCACCCCAACCACATAGCCGCCCGGCGACGAAACAGGGACTTCTGTGCTTCGGTAGAAGTAGCCGTCGTCATCTGTGTTTTCGATGCGCACGCTCCATTCCGCCAGCGGGCGCCCATTGAACGGGCGGTTTGCGTCCAACACGTTGGGGCCCTTCGGGGAGCGCAGATGCGAAAGCAGGTCAACCTGGAAAACGCTCAGTCGAACCTCCGCCGGCGGTTTCACCGCCCCGTTAAGCTGGATGCGCGGGCGGCGGCCTGCCAAGAACTCCCTCACGCTGTAGCCCACATACACCTCCGGCGGGCGCTCTGTCATTCTCAGCGTAAGCGGTGCGTTTCTGCCTTCTCTGACGGTTACCTCCTGAACCTCCGCAGCCGCAAAACCCGGGGCATGCGGGCTGATCTCATGTTTGCCAACAGGGATTCCGGTGAGGATAAAGCGACCTCGGCTGTCGGCGCGCGTTTTCGCAGAAAAGTACTCACCGGTGCGCTCGTTGTACGAGTAGAGCACCACAAGGGCGTTCGGCACCGGCTTTCCGGATGCCTCGATAACCATTCCAGTCAGCGCACCTTTGGGCTTTTCCGCGGCTATGGTGGCAGCTAGGAGAACTGCGGCCCAAACTGCACTTAAAATCAACCCCAGCTCAGAAGCGCGACGGATAGTAGGCATTCGGCCTCCTCCCTCCACTAAACCTCAAGACCTTCTCCCGAAAAGTGCCGCCTCGATTTTCCGTTCTTCCGTGGCAAATGCGCGGAGGAACCTTTCTGGGCACCGCCATTGAGGTTGGGTTTCCCACGGAACACTCAACGTATTAACGCAATGAAAAGGCGGTGTTCGCTTCAATTGTATGTTTTTGGCAATTTAATAGCAACCAACAGCAGCCAGGCCAAGTTGACAGAGGACAGCCAGGCGTGCTACGATAAAAACGCACAGTGGAAACCCTCAACACTGTGCTTACGAAAGGTTGAACACATGGATACAAAATCGGCCAAACCAATATGCGATCTCTGCGGCGCCCCCGCTGAACGCCTGCCTTCGTACCTTACCAGCGTGAACGTTACCGTTCGATGCCAGAAGTGCGTGCTGAAGCGGAGCCCCAAAGCATACGAACAGACCTCAACCTGGCCCAAACACGCAGACGACCCCACAGAAGCGCTGGATGTTGAGTAATTCCCGCTTCAAAGCGAGCTGGACTTACATCTGCGCCGGGGCCAACCTTTAGAACGCCCTCCGAAGCCAGCTTTGGCAGTTTGCTTCTGTTTCACCGCTTAACATCGGCAAAATGCCCAGAAACTTGATTTACACCAGCCCATTGTTGCGACCTAGTTTCTGAGGTTCAAACATAGGTTAGGACATGAGGGAATACCATAGCAGTGAACAGGCTCAATGCAGTTTCCATGACCAACGCACGCTTCTTCCCCGTCAACGAATGCTTCTGCCTGAGAAACACGAATAACCCAGAATAACACTTCCACTTCTTCCCTTTCTTCAGCCAAGGCTTTCCTGGTAGATGTATATGATCTTCTTCCTCTAGTGTCCGAACTCGTTTCCGAAGCTCGGTGCAGGGTGTTGCCTGTCTGCACAAGCATTTGGTATAATAAAGCACACCGCGCGCGAGGAGGCTCACTTGGTTGCCGAAATCGTGTGCGTTGGCACCGAGCTGCTTTTGGGGCAGATCGTAGACACCAACGCCGCTTATCTCTCTCAGGTTCTTGCCTCTCTGGGGATTAACGTTTATCACAAGTCCACAGTTGGCGATAACTTGGAGCGGCTGAAGGAGGTTATCCGCCTGGCCGCTTCCAGGTCGGACCTTATTATCACTTCCGGCGGCCTCGGCCCAACCATGGACGACCTTACCAAAGAGGCCGTTGCCGCCGCTTTCGGCGTGGCTTTGGTGCCCGACCCCGAATCCGAACGGCGCATCCGCGAGTTTTTCGCCCACCGCAACGTCCCATTGGCCCCCAGCAACCTCAAACAGGCTTTGGTGTTTGAGGGCGGTATGGCCCTGCAGAACCGCCACGGAACAGCTCCCGGCGCGGTTTTGGAAAAAGACGGCAAAATTGTGATTTGCCTTCCCGGACCGCCGCGCGAACTGATTCCCATGGTTGAAACACAGGTGGTGCCGTTCCTGGAAAAGAAACTCGGCTCCAAGCGCCGCATACTGAAGTCGCTGGTGCTCCGTTTGGTCGGGATTGGCGAGTCTTTGGCAGAGCAAAAGGTGGCAGATCTCATCACCGGCAGTAACCCAACGGTGGCTCCGGTGCTCAGCGGATACGAAGTGCATTTTCGCATCACCGCTTCAGGAGACGACCCAGAAGCGGTAGATAGAATGCTTCAAGAAAAGAAGCAACAGCTCTGCGCACGTCTTGGAGATTATGTTTACGGCTTCGACGACGAAACTTTGGAAAGCGTTGTTGTGCGCCTGCTAACCGAAAAGGGACTAACCGTAAGTGTTGCAGAATCGTGCACAGGAGGATTGCTTGGCCACCGCATCACCAATGTGCCCGGCAGTTCCAAAGTGTTTCTGTGCGGAGTTACCGCCTACGCCAACGAGGCCAAAACCTCGCTTCTCGGTGTCAACCGCGAAACTATTCTTTCCCGCGGTGCCGTAAGCGAGCAGGTTGCCCGCGAAATGAGCGAGGGAATTCGGAGGATATCTGGCTCGGACTTTGGTATAGGAATTACGGGGATTGCAGGCCCAGAAGGGGGCACACCGGAAAAGCCGGTTGGCCTGGTTTACATGGCAATATCCGACCAGAACGGCACACAGAGCTACGAACATAGATTTGGCGGAAGCAGGGAAGACATCAAACAGCGTGCGGCTCAGACAGCATTGGATATGCTCAGAAGAAAGCTGATCGGCGCCGGTGGATGAGTTGGTACTGGAATCGACCATGGGCAGCGAGGAGTTAATTCGCACATTTGTGGCCGTGGAGGCGGCATCGGAACTGTGCCGCACTTTGGATTCTTTCAGGGCCGAACTTGAGGAATGCGGCGCCGATGTAAAATGGGTGGAGCCGCACCAGTACCACATAACCTTGAAGTTTTTGGGGAACACGCCCGCACAACAGGTGCCGGACGTGGTGAAAACAGTGCAGGATGTGGTAAGCGAGATACCGGCCTTCCAAATGACACTCCGGGGGGCCGGAGCGTTTCCCAACCTGCGCAAACCGAACGTTATATGGGTGGGCGTTACCGAGGGGGCGGATCGCCTTGCGGAACTGGCGGCTGCTGTGGACCGCGGTCTGGAGCGGCTTGGCTTCGAACCGGAACAGCGGCCGTTTCGGGCGCACCTAACGATAGGGCGAACGCGTTCCCTTAGGGGTGTGGGGCCGCTGTGCCTGCGGCTTGCGGAGGCCCGCGACATCCATGTCGGCCAGATGGATGTTGCGGAAGTTGTTGTGATGAAAAGCGTTTTAACCCCGAAAGGCCCAATTTACACCAGATTGGGGCTCGGCAAGCTGGCCGGAAAAACGAATTGAAATGTGGGGGCGCTTATGCTTAGGGAACCAATGGATAGAACAAAGGCTTTGGAGTTGGCGATAAGCCAAATAGAACGCACTCACGGCAAGGGTACCCTGATGCGGTTGGGGGATGCGGCCAAACTTCAGGTGGACGTAATCCCCACTGGTTCCCTGGCCCTGGATATCGCTCTTGGCGTCGGCGGAATACCGCGCGGACGCATTACGGAGATATTCGGCCCGGAATCCTCGGGCAAAACCACGCTTGCATATCACATTGTGGCGGAGGCGCAGAAAGCCGGCGGCATAGCAGCTTACATAGACGCCGAGCACGCTGTTGACCCAACCTACGCCAAAAGCATCGGCGTTGACGTGGATAATCTGCTTATCTCCCAGCCCGGAACTGGCGAGGAAGCTTTGGACATAATGGATACACTGGCCCGCAGTGGTGCTGTTGACGTGATAGTGGTTGACTCCGTGGCGGCGTTGGTCCCCAAAGCCGAAATGGAGGGCGATATGGGCGACTCCCACATGGGAAGCCAGGCCCGCTTGATGTCGCAGGCACTGCGAAAGTTGGGCGGCTCTCTGGCTAAAACCAACACTGCCGCCATCTTCATAAACCAACTGCGGGAAAAGATAGGCGTGATGTTCGGCAATCCGGAAACAACGCCGGGCGGCAGGGCGCTCAAGTTCTGGGCGTCGGTTCGCATAGACATCCGCCGCGGAGAAGCCATAAAGGTTGGTACAGAAGTTGTTGGCGTGCGCACGAAGGTCAAAGTCGTCAAAAACAAGGTGGCTCCACCTTTCAGGCAGGCAGAGTTCGACCTGATGTTCCGCGGCGGTATAAGCCGCTCAGGTGGAATACTGGATGTGGGAGTGGAGCACGGGCTCATAACAAAGTCCGGCGCTTTCTTCTCATACGGAGATATCCGGCTGGGGCAAGGCAGAGAGAACGCCAAAGCTTTTCTGGACGAGCATCCGGAAATAGCAGATGAGATAGAGAGGCAGATAAGGTCTGCCCTGAGGGAAGGCAAAGTTGCGGCATCGCCGGTAGCGGCCGCAGACGACGTGGTTGTTGAAGAGTAACCATGCAGCAAGACAGCAAGGGCGAAGAACTTTTCGCCCATTCCGCACAGTCCGAAGAAAACGGAACGCACGAGCTGTCTACGATAACAGGCATAGAACCGCAGAAGCGCCGTTCTGGGCGCTACTCGGTGTATGTTGACAACGAGTTTTTCCTTGGGGTCGATTCCGACGTTTTGGTCGCTCTCGGTCTTGCCGTGGGGCAGAAGGTGGATCGCGAGCTGTTGGACCGCATAGTTACCGAAGAAACAGTTCGCAGAGCGAAGGCGTACGCTTACAACCTGCTGTCTTACCGGCAAAGAACCGAGAAAGAGCTTCGCGACAAGCTCGCGTCTAAGGGTTACAACGACGCGGTTATCGATACCGTTGTGAGCGACTTCGTCCGGTCGGGCTTGATAGACGACAAGGCCTTCGCAGATGCATGGATGCAGTGGAGAACAGAGTCTAAACCGGCCGGCAAAAGACTGATTAAATGGGAGCTGAAACGTAAGGGCGTTGCAGCCGATGTGGTGGATGACACCATCTCGCGTCTGCAGCCAGAGGATGAGCGCATATCCGCGCTTAACGCGGCGCGCCGCCGCTTAGAGCGCTTGCAATATAAAGAGAGGGAAGCCGCCAGAGAAAGCATCATAGGTTTTCTCAGGCGTCGGGGGTTCGATTGGGAAGTGATACTTGATGTGATAAATACGCTTGCGGATGAAGGCTGCTGGAGCAGTATAGACCCCGAACAGCCTTAGCGCTGTGCGAAGTAAGCGGCGTATCAGGTTGTTGCTTCCCAGCAGCAGCCAACTGTTTACCTCCTCTGGTCTGCCTGCACGCCCAACGTTTCTCTCCTTCCGCTTGAAGGTGAGAAAGGTTGGCTTATGAGCTACTTGTACGTATATGTATCCATCATCCTCCTCGTACTAGCTATTGGTGCAATAGCATTCCTCTACCATAGGTCCATGGCAACAGCCCGCCAAGCAGTTGCGGACGCCCTAAAGTTCAAGCAAGATGCTCACCGCGAAATAGAAACGCGCCGCAAAGAGATGCTTCTGGAAGCGCGCGAAGAGATCCAGCGGCTTCGGTCGGAAATGGAGCGGGAGATCCGCGAAAAGCGGCTTGAGATACAAAAGCTGGAGCGCCGATTATCCCAGCGCGAAGAAACCCTGGAGCGGCGCCTTGAAAACCTGGAGAAGAAGGAAAAGCTGGTATCCAGCCGAGAGCAAGAACTTGCCAAAGCAAAAGAAGAGATTTCGCGCCTGCTTCAAGAACAGCGCAAAGAGCTGGAACGCATAAGCGGATTAACCTCCGAAGAAGCCAAAGCCGCTTTGCTTAGCCAGCTAGATCAAGAGCTTCAGAAGGAGTTCGCCAAACGCATAAAGCAGGTGGAAGAAGACCTGCGTTTGGAAGCCGACCGCCGCGCACGAAGCATCCTGGCTCAGGCCATACAGCGGTGTGCTGTGGACCAGGTGGTGCAGACCACAGTTTCAACCGTGGCACTCCCCAACGACGAGATGAAAGGCCGAATCATCGGCCGCGAGGGGAGGAACATCAGAACCTTTGAAACCCTCACCGGAGTCGAGCTGATAATCGACGATACTCCTGAAGCGGTGGTCCTCTCGGCTTTCGACCCGGTGAGGCGCGAGGTTGCAAGAATCGCCCTCAACAACCTAATCGCAGACGGCAGAATTCATCCCGGCCGCATCGAAGAGGCCGTTGCAAAGGCTAAACAGGAGGTTGATGAGGTAATCCGCCAAGCGGGGGAACAGGCGGTTTTTCAAACCGGCGTCACCGGACTGCACCCGGAACTTGTAACAATACTGGGCAAGCTGAAGTTTCGCACATCCTACAGCCAGAACGTGCTGGATCACTCGATAGAGGTTTCGCACCTGGCGGGAGTCATGGCCGCCGAACTCGGAGCGAACGTTGCCGTGGCCAAGCGTGCCGGTTTGCTTCACGATATCGGCAAGGCTGTCGACTTCGAAGTGGAAGGAGCACACCACATTATAAGCGCCGACTTAGCCAGGCGTTACGGCGAAAGCGAAGACGTTGTGCACGCAATAGAAACGCACCACCCGGAAAACGGAAAGGAACCGGAAACCATAGAGGCCATCCTCGTTCAGTGCGCCGATACAATCTCCGCCGCGCGCCCGGGTGCAAGGCGCGACGTGCTGGAAAACTACATCAAGCGCCTGCAGAAGCTGGAGGCCATTGTGGATTCTCTGCCCGGTGTGGATAAATGCTACGCAATGCAGGCCGGCCGCGAAATCCGAGTGATGGTGAAACCGGAGCTGGTGGACGACCTGGAGGCCGCCAGGCTTGCAAGAGAAGCCGCCAGAAAGATAGAAGAAGAACTTGAGTATCCGGGACAGATACGCGTTACCGTGATACGGGAGACCCGTGCTGTTGAAATCGCCAAGTAAGCGTGGGTAAGGAAGAAGCTTGAGATGCGCATATTGTTCATAGGCGATGTTATGGGCCGGCCCGGCCGCCGCGCAGTCCGCGAGCTGGTGCCGGCTCTGCGCCAGCAGTACGGCGCTTCTTTTGTGGTGGCCAACTGCGAGAACGCCGCTGGAGGCCTCGGTGTAACGCCAGAAACCGCAAAGGAGCTCTTGGAATCCGGTGTGGACTGCCTTACATCCGGAAACCATGTGTTCGCAAAGAAAGAAATAATCCCCTTTCTCGATAGCGAGCCGAGACTGCTTCGCCCCGCCAACTATCCTCACGGTGCCCCGGGCTGTGGAATTGGTTTCTTCCGGGTGGAAGAGCGCGAAATCGCGGTTATCAACCTCGTTGGGCGCGTTTTTATGGAGCCGCTTGACTGCCCCTTTCACACTGGCGAGGCGCTTGTTGCTCAGGCATTGGAGAGAACCCCTTTTATACTTGTGGACTTCCACGCCGAAGCAACCTCGGAAAAGATTGCGTTTGGATGGTACATGGCGGGGCGGGTAAGCGCGGTCATCGGCACGCACACCCACGTTCAAACCGCCGACGAACGCATTATTCCGCCCGGCACGGCCTATATCACAGACGTGGGCATGGTTGGCCCGCGCGACTCCGTTCTGGGCGTGAAGAGAGAGCTCATCATCCGCCGGTATCTTTCACAACTGCCCGTGCGTTTTGAGGTGGCGGAAGGCCCTGTTTTGCTCTGCGGAGTCTGCATAGATTTGTGCCCGGAAAGCGGACGCGCGCTGGAAATACAAAGGCTTTCGGTGGAAATATAAGCGCGGCCTTTAAGCAAAAAGCCCAGCGCCACCGCTCCCCTCACCTCTGGCCCATCTCTCAATTTCGAGAGAGAGGAACCAAGCGTTCCCTTCTCACCTGGGTGGAAAAAAGATTGGGGATGAGGGCAAACCAAGAGAAGAACCAGGGGCAGGATGCCCGCCGCCTTTGTCCTACCCCTCCAAGATTCGCGCTGTTGGCATATGCTTTGCAGTGTTCTGGTTAGCGGCTTTGCTTTCGCCGCATCACTAAACCCACCGAGGTGAAAAGAGATGAAGGTCCTTGTAACGGGAGGAGCGGGATATATAGGCTGTGTTCTTGTGCAGAAGCTCTTGGAAAAGGGGCACCAGGTTCGCGTTTTAGACCGGCTGTACTGGGGCATGCAGCCGATAGGCGACCTTGTGGACCGAATAGAGCTTGTTAAGGGGGATGTGCGGGACATAGATCCCCGCGTGCTGGACGGCATCGATGCCGTAATCCACCTTGCCGGCCTCTCCAACGACCCAACGGCAGACTACCGACCTGATGCCAACTGGCAGATGAACGGCGTTGCCACAGAGCGCCTCGCTAGGGCATGCAAAAGCGCCGGCATAAAGCGGCTCACCTTCGGGTCAAGCTGTTCAATTTACGATGGCCTCCCGCCGGGAGTTGAGTACGACGAGACCGCACCGGTTTCTCCCATAGGGGCTTACGCCACAACCAAGTACTACGCAGAGCAGAAGCTTCTGGAGCTGGCCGATGACGATTTCTGCCCGGTGATTCTGCGCCAAGGAACGGTTTACGGCCACAGCCCCAGAATGCGATTCGATTTGGTGGTGAACACGTTTGTTAAAGACGCCCTCATCCACCGAAAGCTGTTCCTCCACGGAGGCGGCTGGATGTGGCGGCCTTTGGTTGAGGTGCGCGACGTGGCAGAAATTCACATCGCATGCCTGGAGGCCCCGGAAGAGCTGGTGCGCGGCCAAATCTTCAACGTGGTCCAGGGCAATTACCAGATACGCCAGCTCGCCATGCTGGTGGCGGGGAGTCTAAGCCTTATATCTAGACCAGTTGAGCTGGTAAACGCCCCCCAGCCGGCCCGCGTGCGGGATTACCGATGCAGTGGTTTGAAGCTTAAGCAAACGCTTGGCATCGAACCGAAGATAACGGTCCTTGAATCCATAGAGGATATGCTGGGGAAGATTGCTCTGGATGCTTATGCCGAAATGTGCTCTCCAAGATACTACAACATCCAGTGGATGACACTGCTTGAGGAGGCAGCTTCCATCCTAAAGCCTTACGAGGATCCGTGGGACTGCATGCTCCGAAAAGATGCACGCGAAGCCGAAGCACCCCAGAGGCTCGCTTAGGCTTTTGGGGAGGTAAAGCGCCGGCGGTGTGGAACATTGTATCGGCGCAATCCTCAAAGAGTTTGCCGCAACGAGCGGCGAGCAAACTGCTCGCCAAAGCAATCGAACCGGCAAACTCCTGCTGTTAAACCCCGGGGAACGACTATGAAAGTTGTTGTTATAGGTGCCGGCGGCCAACTCGGGACCGACCTTTGCCGAACCTCTGGAAACCGCGAACTGGTCCCAATTAATCACGCCCAGTTGTGCGTGGAAGACGGGGCCGCGGTGAAAGCCCTTTTGGAGCGCGAGCGGCCAGATGTGGTTATTAACACTGCGGCGTACCACAGGGTTGACGACTGCGAGAAGGACCCAACACCGGCGTTCCTGGTAAACGCCATCGGTGCCCGCAATCTGGCTCTGGCGTGCCGGCAGGTGGGCGCAGCGCTGGTGCACATCAGCACAGATTACGTTTTCGGCCTGGACAGGCTCCGGAAAACCCCGTATCTGGAGGAAGAAGCGCCGGCGCCGGTGAACGCATACGGCGCATCCAAAGCCGCCGGCGAGTTTTTAGTGCGCGCATATCTCAACGAGCATTTCATCGTAAGAACAGCGGCGCTTTACGGAACCGCCGGTGCCAGCGGCAAGGGCGGAAACTTTGTGGAAACAATGCTCCGCTTGGCCTCCGAAGGTCGGGAAATCCGCGTGGTTGATGACCAGATCACAACCCCCACTTACACCGCAGACCTCGCAAAAAAGATCTGGCAGATAATCGACACTGGGGTTTACGGAACCTACCACATCACCAACTTCGGCCAGACGTCATGGTTCGGGTTTGCGGAAACCATCTTTCGGCTTGCAGGCGTAACCCCGGCTCTGAAGCCCACCTCAAGCGCCGAGTACGGTGCGCCCGCACCGCGACCATCGTACTCTGTGCTGGCACACGGAGCGCTTCGGAAGTTGGGTATGGACGACATGCGCCAATGGCAGGATGCGCTGGCTGATTACCTTAAAGAGAGGGAGCTTCGTCGAGGGTGAGTGCTTCTCGCAGAGAGTTTTCGATACCATTCGGGGTATCCGAGGTTGTTTTCTCGGTCCCCCGCGGCATGCGCGCATCCGTTCTGAAGTCGAACTCTCTGCCGCCCCTGCGAAACGTTGCAGAAGCCGTAAGTAAAGCGCTTCAGAATCCCATTGCTTCGCCAAGGCTCAGCGAGTTGGCACGCGGCGCTCGGAATGCCGTTGTTGTTGTCACCGATAACACCCGAGCCTGCCCCGACCATCTTTTGGTTCCCCCCATACTTTCGGAGCTCAACGAAGGCGGTATCCCCGATGAAAACATCCGCATAATTATAGGCACCGGCATGCACAGGCCTCTCAGCCGCCAGGAAATCGAGGATAAGCTGGGCAGAGACATAGGCAAGCGGATTCAGGTGGTTAACCCACAGCCAGACGACGAAACCTCCCTGGCCGACCTTGGCACCACCGAAAGCGGCATTCCGATAACGGTAAACCGTCTGGTGGCCGAGGCGAATCTGGTGGTTTCCACCGGCATTGTGGAGCCCCACCAGTATGCCGGATACAGCGGAGGGTTTAAAACTGTGGCCATAGGCGCCGGGGGCGAACCGACCATCCGCGCAACCCACAGCCCTCAGATGCTGGACCATCCGGGCACGCGCCTTGCAAGGATTGAAGGCAACCCGTTCCAAGAAGCCATTGCCGAAGCGGGAAAGCGCGCCGGCCTTCGGTTTATTGTGAATGTGGTTCAGGATGAAGACCAAAATCTGCTTGCCATCAAAGCCGGAGAGCCGTCCAATGCCTTCGCTGCAACGGTGGAGGTGGCTTCACGGGTTTTCACCGCAAGCATACCGCACCAGTTCGATGTGGTTGTGGCCGGGGTTGGGTATCCGAAAGATGTGAACCTATACCAGGCATCTCGGGCGGCCAGCTACATGGTTTTTGCGCCGGTGCCGGTTGTGCGGGAGGGCGGCGCCGTAATCGTGCCCGCTCCCTGCCCGGAAGGTGTGGGAACCGGATCCGGAGAAGCCGCCTTTTACCGGCTTATGAGGTCCGCACCCAGTCCTCGGCACATACTGGATGAAGCGCGCCAGTTCGGCTATCCCCCAGGGGGACAGAGGGCTTTTGTGATGGCGAAAGTTTTGGAGTGGTGCACGGTTTACGTGGCCGGCTGCCGAAATCCTCAGGTGGTTGCCGAATGCAAAATGGTTCCGGTGCCAACTGTGGAAGACGCTCTGCATGATTGTGCGCTGAGGTTGGGTAAAGACATTGAGGTGCTGGTTGTTCCGCACAGCCTGCAAACTCTCCCGGTGGTGAAGGAAAGCCGTTGAAACCGCAGTGGATAGACAATCTGCTGGCCTGCACCCGGTGCGGTGCATGCCTCCCGGTGTGCCCAACTTACAATTCAACGCTGGAGGAGGTTCAGTCGCCAAGAGGGCGCGTGGCCCTCATCACGGCTGTTGAGGAGGGCAAACTGGGGCTTTCTTCTGCGTTTGCGGAGCACATGTACCACTGCCTGGACTGCCGTGCGTGCCAAACAGCCTGCCCATCTGGCGTGAAAATAGGAGAGCTGGTGCTGGAGGCGCGTGCGGCACTTCCCGAAAACCCTCTGAAGCGCTTTGTGAAGCGATTGGTGCTTCGCGGGGTGCTGTACTCCCACAAAACCGTGGCTTTGGCATCACTCCCGCTAAGGCTGTATCAAAATCTGGGCATACGCGCCTTGGTGCACAGGCTGGGCATCATCCGGCTTCTGCCGCGCCGATTGCGTGAGCTTGAGGCCGGTCTGCCGCGGATTCCTCTTCGACCGCTTATGTGTTCACTACCGGATGTTATACCTCCCGCGTGCAGAATGGAAAGCCCGGATTCGCGCCGGCCAAAGCGGGTGGCTTTCTTCCTGGGGTGCGCGATGAGTGCGCTGTTCGGGGATGTCAGCCGGGCTACGGTTAGGGTCCTCACCAAACTCGGCTGTGAAGTGGTGGTTCCGAAGCAACAGCGCTGTTGCGGAGCGCCACACGCAGACCAAGGAGACAAAGAGGCAAGCGTTGCCCTGGCCAAACACAACATTGCCGTTTTCGAACGAATTGGGGCGGATGTTGTGGTGGCTGACTGCGCCGCATGCAGTGCTTCGCTGAAGGAGTACGCAGAGCTGCTGGCCTCCGAGCCGGCCTTTGCCGAAAGAGCGCGCGCATTTTCCGCAAAGGTGATGGATATAAACCAACTGCTGGCCTCTCTCATCCCCGACAGGGCCGTTCTGCGGGAACTGCGCAAACGCGTAACATACCACAGCCCGTGCCACCTGGCCCACGCTCAAGGGATATGCAAGCACCCAAGAGCGGTTTTGAGGTCCATCCCAGGTTTGGAATTTGTCGAGATGGAAGAGGCGGAGTGGTGTTGCGGCAGTGCGGGAGCTTACATGCTTACCCATCCAAAGCGCTCTCAAGAGCTGATGGATAGGAAGATGCGGAACATCGCGGCCGCGAAAGCAGATGTTGTGGCCACATCCAATCCCGGCTGCCACCTGCAGATCCGCATGGGATGCTTCCGGCACGGACTGCAAATGGAAGTGAAGCACGTTGTTGAACTGGTTGACGAAGCTCTGGAAGCACCCCACTCGTGTGGGGAAAAGGCGTAAGTTTTTGGCTGGAAAGGGAATTTGCCATGGTAAGCGATAAGGCGATTAGCCGCCTCCAGGCAATTGTTGGTCGCGAGAGGGTGCTTACCTCCTTGGAGGAACGCACCGTGTACGCATACGATGGCACTTGGGCGCAGTACCTGCCCGATGTTGTGGTCTCCCCCCACAGTACGGAGGAAGTTGCCGAGATACTCCGCTTGGCCAACGAACTGCGCATTCCGGTTGTCCCGCGGGGGGCCGGCACAGGCCTGTCTGGGGGCTCTGTGCCGGTGGAGGGCGGCATCTGCTTGAATTTGGTGCGCATGAACAGGATTCTCGAGATATCCCCGGAGGATATGGTGGCCGTGGTACAGCCCGGCGTTGTCAACGGGGCACTGCAGAAGGCCGTGGAAGAACGTGGTTTATTCTATCCGCCGGACCCGGCAAGCATGAACCAATCCACAATCGGGGGGAACATTGCGGAGAACGCAGGTGGACCAAGGTGCCTGAAGTACGGGGTGACCAGGGACTACGTGATGGCCCTGGAGGTGGTTCTTCCCACGGGAGAAATACTGCGCACCGGAAGCCGCGCTCTTAAGAACGTTACCGGCTTCAACCTTGTTGGGATTTTTGTCGGTTCGGAGGGGCTTTTGGGCGTGGTAACCGAGGCAACCCTGCGGCTGATTCCGAAGCCAGCCGTTACGCTGAGCGCAATGGCATCGTACCCAAAGCTGGAGGGTGCCTCAGAAACCATGGGAGCGATTTTGCGGCGCGGTATTATCCCTTGCGCGCTGGAGCTTATGGACGCCGCAACAATACACTGCGTTGAGGAACACGCCCATCTGGGTCTTCCACAGGATGTGGAGGCCGTTCTGCTTATAAGCCAGGACGGCCCGGACCATGAGGTGGTACTGCGCCAAATGGAGATCATCGCGGATGCGTGCCAAGAGAGCGGCGCCCGGAATGTTGAAGTGGCGGCCACACCCGAGGAGCACGAAGCGCTTTGGGCGGCCCGTCGGGCTGTATCGCCTTCACTGGCGCGCATGAGACCGAACAAGCTCGGCGAGGACATCTCCGTGCCGCCGAGCAAAGTCACCCAGGCCCTCAGGGAGCTTCGCCGTATCTCGGAGAAGTATCAGCTTCCCATCCCGGTTTTCGGGCACATCGGCGACGGCAACCTGCACCCCAACATACTCTGCGACCGCCGCAACCCCGACGAAATGCGCCGCGTGAACGAAGCCGCCAAAGAGATATTTCAGATGGCAGTGTCATTGGGCGGCGCGCTTTCCGGGGAACACGGAATTGGCCTGAGCAAGCGCGATTTTCTGCCCCTTGATCTTACCCCGGAGTCTATTGCCCTTCAGAAAAGGATAAAAGAGCTCTTCGATCCGAACGGCATTCTCAACCCGGGCAAGGTGTTTCCCACAGAGCTTTCGGCACCTTCTTCCTAACACGGCAAGGTTCTGCTTTCGTGCGGCTGGGCTTTACTCCGCCTTGCTCGGTTCTATGGGGATTCCGACGCGCTTTGCAGTAAGCAGGAACAGGTACCGCACGTACTCCCGGGTTAAGGTCGGAACCGGGAGGTGCGGGTGCGGGCGAAGCCGCGGAGGCCACTCGTACTGGCGCAGGATATCCCGCGCAACTGCCAAAATCAGCTTCAGGGTCAACTGTTGGGCAAGCTCCTGTGGAAGCTCCAAAAGGGTTGTAAGCGCCAGCATAGAGCTGTTTCCGGGCCAGAAGCCGTCAGATGCCTGGTTCTGAGCCATCCAATCCAGCGCGCTGCACACCGGACTGCTCTCCAACCGGCCTGCGGCAACCAATGGGAGCATATAAGCGAAGTGGCGGTCGTCGTCCCTACCGATCCACGCTTTTGGGTGCTGTTCTGCGTAGTCCAAGGTTCGGCGCACCATGGGGTCATCCACACCCAGGCGCACCAAAGCGTAAAGAGCCGAATTATCCACCCCCCAAATAGGGTTTTTATCCCGGCTCCAGTGGCGCGGTTGCTTGCCCTTTGCAAGCGGGTCCGGATGGGAAAGAACCCACCGCACGGCCAGGTCCACCGATGGATGGCTTCGGTCCAGCCCCAAATCTGCAAGAACGCGAAGCCAATGCCCCGTAACGGTGGCTCTGGTTTCTGCGCGGTTGGTAACCAAAGGCGCGTCCCAATAGCCAAGCGGGTCCTGTTCGGAGATTATTTCGTTTTGAAGTTGCTGGGCCAGCTCTGCATCGGTTTCATCCGGCTGGTCCAGGACGTTGCGGCGCGTGAGAAGCCCAGCCAAATCGTGCCGCAACATCAAATCCCTTGCGGCGCGGTTCAGAAAATTGAGAAAGTCTTCCTGCTCTACATTTGTTAAACGCGCAAAAAGCCAATCAACAGAAGGCTCCACTTGGCGGGTCGGGATAGGATGGGCCATATGTGCTCACCTAACCCTTATCAGATGCTGGATTTTGGCGAACGTTTTGGGTCCGATGCCGCGCACCTCCATAATCTCTTCCGGCGATTCGAAAGGGCCGTTCTCAGTTCTATAGTCTATGATTCTCTGGGCGATAACAGGGCCTATGCGCGGCAGGCGCTCCAGCTCTTCGCGGCTGGCAGTGTTGATATTTATCGGCTCGGATAAGTCGGCGGTGGTTTGGCGCGGCGTATATTGGTCCGCCGCCGGATATTCTGCGCCTCCGCCAACAGCCGGCACCTGAACACTGCCGGTTGGGGTAAACCCCGCACCCTGCGGCAAAGCCCCGGCAGGGCTGAACTGAACCGGCGCGGGCGTTCTTCGCATCGAAGCTATTACGGCAACCACTGCCAGCAAAGCAAGTACCGCCAAAGCGGCTTTTTGAAAGCCGTTGTAAGAGAACATTTTACCGTTGGCAGTTTACATATCGTGATGCACTCTGCGTATGCCGAACTCGCGCTGATACGCAGCCTCAGACTCTTCCCACTCTTTTCGGAAAACCGGATCTTTCAGCATTTCGGCCAGAATTTCATCCAGGGTGGAAGGCTCTTTCTCTGGCTGTTCCGGGCGCATCACGAAGATGCGGTCTCGTATCTCTTTCGGCACATACCGCTTCAGGACATGGTCTTCGAACCAATCTGCCCATTCCGGATGGGGCACTATAACGTGGATGCGTTCGGGAGTTTTCTTCATCATTTCTCCTCCCTCCAAGAAGCTTTGACGTTCAATAATCGTATTCCGTTCGCCAAAACCTCTCGCGAGAAGCCTCTAAGGTTCAATCAATACTCGTTTGCTTGTCAAAGCTTCCTACCGACAGTTCCAGAAGCTTTTTCATTAGGAAGATGCGTGCACTGCCGTCCAGCCGCTCCAAGGTATCATAAGCGTCGTCAAGGTCTCTTCCGACCACAACCACACCGTGGCGCGGCAGCAAGCAAGCGATGCCGTGGCTTTCCAAGCCGCTTTCCATGGGTTTCAGCGAATCCACCACAACATCGGCAAGGGCCTGGGTGTGCGCCTTGGCGTACGGCACCACAGGCACGGTGCCGAACTTCGCTGTTTGGTCGCTGGTTGGCGGCAAAGGCTGTTCCGCCGAGGCAAAAACCATCAGGTTTTCGGGGTGGGCGTGAATAACAGCGCCCGCTTTCGGAAAGTTGGCGTAAACAGCAAGATGCACCTTAACTTCTCTGCTAACCATCGGATGCTGCGAGGCTTGTTCAAAAGCGTTTGCCTCCTCCAGCACCACCACATCCTCGGGGTTGATGTGCCAGCGCCTTTTGCTTCCCATAAACCTCGGCGTGACGTATATCTTGCCGTTTTGGCGCACGCTTACATTGCCCCCGGCGCTGTCAGACAAGCGCCTTTGGTATATAAGAGTGCAGATTTGTGTTATATGCCTTTTAGGGTCAATCACTATTAACTCTCCTCAAGTTTTGATAACTGTGCGGCCGATATGTGTTTTTACTTTAGATCTGCAGATGCGGCTATCACCGCACCAGCCGCGGCCATTTCCTGAATGGCGCGTTCGGAGTCGCCTGGGTTTACATCCACACCGCGGATGCAGTCAGAAAGCACCACAACGCTGAAGCCGGCGGCCAGCGCATCCAATGCGGTTGCCCTCACGCAGTAGTCGGTTGCGAGGCCCGTTATAAACACCCGGGTGACACCGCGGGCCCGGAGTTGCTCGGCAAGGTCTGTTCCTTCAAATCCGGAGTAGGCATCTTTGTCCGGAGTGGTTGCTTTTTTTATCCAAACGTCAACCTCGCTTTGGAGGAACGCAGGGTGCGGTTCAGCGCCCCAAGTTCCGGCCACGCAGTGCGGAGGCCACGGCCCCCCCTGGGACTGGAAAGAGATGTGGTTTTCCGGATGCCAATCCTGTGTGGCAACAACCAGCGGAAACATGTGCAAAATGCTGTTGATGGGCTGAACCACTTCATCTCCGTTGGGAACCGGAAGCGCTCCTCCTGGACAGAAATCGTTCTGCAGGTCAACAACTATCAGCGCATCTGAACCGCCCACACACAGGTTCGACATAACCAGTTGCCTCCAGCCATGTTGATTATTCGGCACACCAATATTAGCATCCTTGGGGCGATGAAAGCAAAAGGCGCCTCGCCCCTGTGAAGGGGGAGACGCTTTTGCTTTCGGACGTTCAGGAGAACCTGAGACTAGCCTGCGGTTCTACTCCAGCTTTTCCAGATTAAGGGCGGCTCTCAGGATGCGCGTAACTTCGGAGATGCTGATTTTGCCGTCTCCGTTCAGGTCGGCGGCGGCGAACTGCTCCGGGTCAAGCTTGATCAACCCCAACGCCGCACTCAGTGCCATTGTCGCGTCTGTAACGGAGATCTTGCCGTCGCCGTTCACATCCCCTCTCAGCCTTGGCTGTTCAACGATGATAGTGCCGCCCACCGCTTCAATCGGCACATCCGTTCCATCCATTGCCACGGTCGCCGACATCTTGATGGCGTAGGCGGTGTTCTTAGCGGCGTTTGCTGGGATGAGGAACGGAATCTCGGCAACAACTCCCGGTCCGTTAGCCGGCGCGGCCCCTGCAATACCTATCAGGGCTTTGCCAGGGGTCTTAAGATTGGCCGCAACAATGGCGTTGGGGAACATCGAACCGGCCTTCACATCCTCGGGCTTGGTAACGCTGATTGGAGGAGCGCTTGCAGGGGTGCTAGTCCTGAAATCCAAATCCAGAACGGCACCGCTGATACTGCGCACTTTGTCATCCGCCACCACCTGCACAACAACCACCGAGCCGGGTTTGCCCTTTGCATCTTTCAGGATAAGGGCACCGGGTGCCTTCGACAGCGCAACAGTAATCTTTCCTGAAACCGGGGTTGGCGGTACCAACTGCTTGCCCGTAATATCGCTCAGCTCAATGTTCTGGAACTCGATGGGGAATACGTCGCCCACCTTTGCAGTAGATGGCAGTGTAACTGGAACAACGGCTACAACCCCAGGGCCATTGACTATCCCCGAAACCGTTGCACCTATAATCACGCGACCCGGCTGTTTGGTGTTGGCGGCAATCAAACCGCCTTTCATCAGTGCTCCGGCCGCAACCTTGTTGGGATCAACCTTCAGGGAAACGTCCATCAGCATGGTGAAGCCGATTCCGCTGAACCCCTTAACGTTTTCGTCAACCTCAACCTCCAAGTTCACGGTTTCACCAGGCGCCGCAGATACGTTCTTCACGCTGATTTTGCCGCTTTCCGGCGCGACTATCTTCAAAGAGCCGTCCTTGGTGGTGGCGGAAACCGAAGCTCCAGCCGCGTTGCTCAGCTCCAGTCTGTTGATGGCCAGCTTGTAAACGGTTCCAACCGGGGCAGTTTCCGGAATCTTCACCTGGAAGACCAACATCTCCCCGGGACCGTTGCGGTTTTCGGTGGTTACTATGCCCACGTATGCCGTTCCAACCGGCAGGCTTGAACCGCCAACACCGCCTATGTTAGGCGCTATGAGAGAGCCAGCGGGCCAAAAACTGCCGGCGGTGATGTTCACAAACGCTAGTTGTGGCGCACCGGGCGGTTCGCTCGAGCGGATGTCAAGACCTATCCCAGCCGCCGCCACACCGCGCACATCGGCATCGGCCTTTACCGAGATAGCTACCACGTCTCCGGGGCGGCCGGATGCATCACTTACAGCCACAACACCGGCAAACGCAGCAGTTCCCACCAGCGAAAGCGCCAGTGTCAGCAAAACGATCTTCTTTAGCATCTCCTTCTTACCTCCATGTGTTAGGCCTCCGCGCGCCCCTCAAGCCGAGGCCGTTTGAATGCTGTTGCGATCGCGCGATCGACAGAGCGGTTTCTAACTACCTAGACTATTATTCCATAAAAATTGTTCCCTCCTTGTACAACGCCGGCCGCCAGCTTCAGGAAGAAGCGGGCTGTACCGAAAAAATTCGGCTTTTGCTTCTATTATGGAAAAACCAAACTTTTCAGTAGAGGAGGAGTTTTCGAATCCTCGTCGAAATAGCAAATACCAACCGGAATCGGCCGGGCCTTGGGTTTTACCCAGAGGGAGGGTCCTATGCTTACCGCTAAGGACATCATGACGACGGACGTCGTTACCATCTCGGGCAGTGCAACCGTGGCCGAAGCCATCCAGACAATGAAGGACAAAAACGTCCGGGCATTGGTGGTGGAGCGCCGCCACGAGCAAGATGCCTACGGGATTGTAACCGAGGCCGACATTGTGTACAAAGTAGCCGCCTACGGAAAAGACCCCAAGACTGTGCAGGTGCATGAAATCATGACCAAGCCTTGCATAGTGGTCAATCCGGACCTTGGGGTGGAGTACGTGGCGCGGCTGTTTGCTCACACCGGCATACGGCGCGCCCCGGTGATTAAAGAGGGGCTGTTGGGAATCGTGTCGGTTACGGACATCCTGCGCAAAGCGATGTAAGCATCAAAGAAAGGGGATGAAGAGATGAAAGAAGCAATTGCGGCTGTCGTTCCAATAATCCACATCATTTTGATGGTTATTGGACTGCTGATGCTTCGCAGCCGCACCATGGACGAGATCGCGCGGGCGCTTTGGGCTTGGGTAGTGGTTTTGGTACCCGTACTCGGCCCGGTAGCGGTCTTCCTGGTGAACCCGGGACAAGCAGGAAGAACCAGCACCTAAGAGAGTTAAACAGCGCCCGGGGCGCGGCTTACCAGCGCGGCTTCCATGCGACTGCAGAGCTCTTCGGCTTGCCGGGCTGCGGTACGCACCTGAGGTTCTGAAACGATCAGGTCCTGCGCACGCTTATAGGCAGTGTCCGAGCGCGCGGACAACTGCTTGAACGCAGTGCCGGCAAGCAATCCCTCCACTACGTCTGCAACATCCAAGCCGATATCGTTCAATGCGGCGCTGATCGCCCTCCATCGGCGTTCTGCGCTTTGGGGATGTACGCCCGAGAGCAGAATCCAAGCAGACAACGGCGCCTGGCGTTCCAGTTCGAAAGCGCCCCAGTTCAGCGCCAGGTCCACCTCTGCAAGCACACGGCCGAGCTCGTGCAGGCGGTGTCCGGGCCAGTAAAGCCCGTAGTCGCCTATCAGCTCCAGTTTTTCCGGCTCTTGCACCCCCGCTTGCAGAAGGCGCTGGCGGATGGGGGCATAAGCATGAGCAAGCGTGTAGTTCCAAAGCTCGCGATATGCTTCGATCAAGGCCGACACATGCTCGGGCCTTGGCGCAACCGTGCTGACGATAGACGCTGCTAAGTCTGCATAGCCTGCAACTCCCAGCTTTTCGGCAGTTACAGAGGGCTGTTTCTCCGTATATAGGACGTAGAACATGTGATCGAGATCGAAAATTACTCGCCTCAGGAGAGCAACCGCTTGAGAAGGATCGGCTTCTTTGGCCTTGGCGGCAGTTTTGATTACCTCACTTCGAAGCCACCTCAAGCACCACGGAACGGCGATGTCGCGCTCCCAATCCACGTCGAGCAGGGCTTGCTTTGCCGCGGCGATGTGGCCATTTGGGTCGTACAGCACCGAATGCGGCCCACCGAGAAGGATGCCTTTCAGCACGAACCAGGGCATGTCGTAATGCTGGGCGGTTAGCTCTTTTACGGCGTATAGTGGAACGGACACAATATCCACCTTAACGCCCTCAACAATACGGTGCTCAACCCAGCACTGCGGAAAAGGCTCAGAGTACACAAGAGCGATATCCACGTCCGAAAAACTGCTTACCGTGCCGTAAGCAGCAGAGCCGTACAAGAAAACACTTTCAATGCCGTTCCGCTTGCTGAGCTCAGAGGAGTAAGCCCTGGCAACGTTCACCAGGCGGTTAAATATTTCACTCGGCGTATTCATCTTGGGGCGCAAGAGTTCCGCATTTTCACGCTTTAGACGAGGCACTGCGGGTAAATGTTTCGCACAGGGCAATTATCTTTGGGGTTCTTTTAAGACTTCCCTATGTCTCGGTGCTGAACCTGCACGTGGTACCCCTGCTCCTGCAGAAAGCGCGCGATCTCCTCGGCAACCACCACAGAACGGTGCCTTCCGCCTGTGCAGCCCACAGCAATGGTGAGATAAGCTTTCCCCTCCGCCACGTACAGCGGCAGACAGAAAGCCAAAAGCGAGAACAAGCGCGAAAGAAACTCCGAGGTGTTCGGATCTTGATGTATGAATTCGGCGACCTCCTGCGCCCGCCCATCCAGGTCTTTAAGTTCGGGAACATAGTGTGGATTGGCAAGCAGACGCACATCGAAAACCAGGTCGGCATCCGCGGGAACCCCGTGTTTGAAACCGAAGGATCGAACGAGAATAATAGGCCCCGAAAACGCATCCTTGCCGAAATCTTTGGCGATTTCAGAGCGCAGGTCCTTCGGAAGCATGGCGGACGTATCGATTATTTTATCCGCCATAGCCCTCACTTCGCGCAGAGAAAGCCTTTCCGTTCGGATGCTTTCGGGGATGCTTGAGCGCTTTCGGAAGAGGGGATGCTTTCTTCTGGTCTCTTTGAAGCGTTTAGTGAGGGCTTCGTCGCTGGAGTCTAAGAAGAGGATTGTGGTGTTAACACCCTCAGCCCTCAACTGGTTTATGGCATCTGTCAAACTTTCGAAGAAGGAACCGCTGCGCAGGTCCACCACGCATGCGGCTTTGGAGACATTGCCTTTTTCCCTGCAGAGCCTGGCGAACTGCGGCAAAAGCGGTGGGGGGAGGTTGTCCACGCAGAAGTAGCCCATGTCTTCGAACTTGCGCAGGACTATAGTTCGACCGGCGCCAGACATGCCCGTGATTAACACGAGCTGCATTTAGTCCGTTCCTCTGGAGCTTACAAGCTGATTGATTATGCTGCTGAGGGCTCCCATTACCACAGAGCCGTAAAGGCCGGCAAGGAATCCCCTAACCCGAAAGCCTTCCAAAATGCCGCTGCCAACCAGCAGGAACATAAGTGCATTAACAACAATGCCAAACAAGCCAAAAGTAAAGCAGTTCAGCGGCACAGCGGCCATCTTTATCAACCGGCCCAAAAAGGCGTTGGCCAAACCCAACGCCACAACTGCAACCGCGGCGGAAACCACCACCGAAAAAGCGCCGCCTCCTCTTTCGGGGCCCAACCGCATCTGCAGTCCCAACGCCTGCCCTATCCGGACGGTGAGCCACAGGGCAATCATGTTCGACAAAAACCTAACGATGAACCCCTTCAACAGTTCCCCCCAACTATTGCTGGTCCGTGCACCATTATATAGCCAAAACGCCGCGAGCCGCAACAACCGAACGAAAGGGGCTTTTTACAGGATTGGGGCAAGCTTAATAATCGACCGGCCTTAGGTAGTAATCGCCAATGGATGTGTGGGAAAGCATAGCGGTGGTGGGCGGCCGCCGCTTCCAGTGGGTGCCGTCAAGGCGGTTGCGCACGAGGTCCACATCCTCGGGCGAGAACCCCATTTTAACCAAACGCTCTTTGGAGTAGCCCTGAATGAGGTGGTACAGGATGTGGTCGGCTTTGGCGTAGGAGATACCTATATCGCCCTCGTCTGTTTGCCCGACAACAAGGTCGGCGGTTGGCGGCTTGTTGAGGATCACCTCTGGCACACCGAGATACCTGGCAAGCTGCCAAACCTGAGTTTTGAAGAGATCTCCAAGCGGGTTTATGGGCGGTGCATCGTCGCCGTGCCAGGTGAAGTAGCCAAGCAGTCTCTCGGTTTTGTTGCCCGTTCCAACAGGAAGCGCCCGATATTTGGCCGATTTATCGAACAAAATGAGCATTCTAACGCGGGCCATCACGTTGCCGCGCCGCAGCGGACTGGCATCAGGCTCGGAGGCCAGGTATCCGTCAACCGCCGGGGTGATGTCAACCGTCTCTGAAGGTATTCCCAGTTGAGAAATAACCAATGCGGCGTGCTCAAGGCTGTCGCGGCTGCTGGTTTTATACGGCATCCGTATTCCCACAACGTTTTCCGGCCCCAGCGCCCTAACGCACAGGTAAGCCGAGGTTGCAGAATCTACCCCTCCGGAAAGCCCAACTACCGCCTTGTGAAAGCCGCGCCGGCGCACGATTTCATCTCGCAGAAATTCGGTTAGCCAATTGGCAACCAACGGCGCGTTGATCTTCAACGCCTCTTCCACAGTTGGAACACTCGGTGTTGCCTTTATGACCGGTAAGCGCTTCATTGGGGCTTATGATCCAAACCGTAACGCTTCATCAACTTGCGGAAATCTCCCAGTTTGAAAAGCTTGATCTTTACATGCGGATACTTTTCCCTCAGACGGCGCAGTTTGCGGTTCTTGCGGCTGGCAAGGTCCGGTTTGAGGGTGGTAACTTCAACGTAAAGATCGTAATCGGGGAGGTAAAAGTCTGGAGTAAAGCACTCCTTAACGTTGCCGCTTTCATCGGTTTCCAACACGAAGGTTTGCGGTTCGTATTCCCAGCGCACCTTGTAGTAATCCAGCAGTTTGGCAAACTCCTCTTCAGAATGGTGAGCAAACAAGGTGCTTTTGCGATGGCGCTGTGTCCTCAACCCATTCGCTCTCCGTGTTTTTGTGGGGCTGGAAAAAGGCAGAGCAGTCAAGCCTCCGGCCTTTTAGCCCTTCAATGAAAGTTTACCACAGAACCGCCGGCCTAACAACCGTTTTCGCGAAGGCCTTCCGCTACCCAAATTACCCCGAGCGTTTGGACCGAACAGACTCCAAATAGCTTTGCAGAAGGATAACCGCGGCGGCGGCATCCAGAACCCTGCGGCGCTTGGCGCGGCTTAAGTCCGCCTCTATCAAAAGCTCTTCGGCTTCGGCGGTGGTAAAGCTCTCATCCCAAGTTTCCACGGGGATTTTCAGAACACTGCGCAGTGCTTCCACAAATTCCAGCACAGCCCGGGCCTGAGGACCTATTTCGCCGTTCCGACCGGTTGGCAGGCCCACAACCACAAGCTCAATATCCCGCTCGCGCACCATAGCCGCAATCTGCTCCATCTCGCGGGGGCCGCGGTTAATCACGCACACGGGAACAACCACATCAGCCACCTCGCTGACGGCCACACCAATGCGCCGACTTCCAACGTCCAGCCCCAGAACCCTCATACGCTTCCCTCAACATCTCCCTTCTGCGTATGCACCTCGGCTGAAGTTTCCTCCTCGCGTTTGGTAAACTGCACGGTTCGAATGCGGCGTCCCCTCATGCTGAGCACACGCGCTTGGTACCCATCAACATCCACGGTATCGCCAACTTCGGGCATCCTGCCCAACATTCCCAGCACCAAACCCGCAACAGTATCGAACTCCTGCTCCGGAACCTCTATCTCCAAAGCCTCGCAGAGCTCCTCTATGGAGGTTGCGCCGTCAACGAGGTAGCTTCCATCCTCGGCCTGCCGAATCTTCGGCTGGGCTATTTCGAATTCGTCCCATATTTCGCCCACAAGCTCCTCCAGCACATCCTCAAGGGTCACCATTCCGGATGTGCCGCCGTATTCATCCAGCACAAGCGCAATTTGAACCCTTTCCTCCTGGAATTCGCGCAGAAGCCGCTCCACAGGCTTGGTTTCCGGAATCCTTTTTATGGGCCTGGTGATAGACCGAAGAAGCTCGGCATCACTGCGGGAAATCCGCCTCCTACTGCTTGCAAGCGGAAGAAGATCTTTCACATGAACAAAGCCAAGTACTTTGTCAAGGTCGCCATCTTCCACCACGGGCATGCGCGTGTAGCCGCGGCTGGAGGCAATTTGTATATTTTCATCGATGGACTTATCCGTGGAGAGGCAGACCATATCCACCCGCGGCACCATGATCTCTTTGGCAGTGCGGTTGGAGAAGCGAAACACATGCTGAACCAGGTCCAATTCGGATGCCTTAAGAATTCCACTGCGGTGCGAAGCGACCAGTATAAGCCTCAGCTCCTCCTGAGAGTGAACCGCCTCTTCCTCAGCCCCGGGTTTGAGGCCGAACAGCCTAAGTGCAAGGTTTGCCATGCTGTTCATCAGCCATGTGGCAGGGAAAAATACACGGTGGAATGCGTGAAGCGGATAGGTAACCCAAAGCGCTGTCGACTCTGGCTTCTGGATGGCCAACGTTTTGAAGGTGAGTTCGCCGAAGACGATATGTACAAAAGTTATGGCAGCAAAAGCCGCCGAAACCGCAACCGCGTGAGAGGCGGCTTTCGACCACGGACCGAAGCTGGCAAACAGGGGTTCCAAAAGCGCGGCAACAGCAGGCTCTCCAAGCCAACCCAAAGCCAAACTGGCCATGGTTACGCCAAGCTGGCAGGCAGACAGGTAGTCGTTAAGATGTTTAACGAGGTGCTGGGTCAGGCGCGCTGTGCGCACGCCATCTCTGGCCAACTCTTCGAGCCTGGTGGCCCTTACTTTTACAAGGGCGAACTCGGCGGCAACGAAGAAGCCGTTAATCAAAACCAAAGCTGCAGCCGCTAACAGCTTTAGCCGTTGGTCTGCATCCATTACGTGCCGATTATTGTCGGATTACGCAGTCGTTAACCACTTGGCGGATTCCAGGCTTCTGGCGGAGGATATTGCAAATTATCGCCATTTCCCGCTCGAGGTCGAAGTCCATACCGCGCATTTTGCGGACAATACCGCGCATGTAAACGACGCCGTGCGAAACCCGAACATCCATATAGCTGATGTCGATGCCGCGCTTGATCAGCTCGCGTTGCACCATCCGGGTTGCATGAACATCCTCAGCTGGCATGGTCGTTCCCCTTTCTGCAGGGGCAACTGCCGGCGGCCGCGGGGCGCAAACCGGTGAATGCGGCTAGAGAGGGCACCCGCGCCGCTTTGGGCGGATGCCGCCTGCATAAACATAGTTCGCAAACAGCAAAAAGGCTCCTCCAACTTGCGAACGATTTTCGGGCACCCAACGGCTGAATCGGAAGGCGGTTTGGAGCTCAGGTTAAACAGAGAAGTCCGGAGGGTTTTCGAAGGGGCCTATGGCGGCTATGGCATGACGCCCGCTGTCCAGCACCTGCGCGCACAGACGGTGCACATCATCTAGGGTAACCGCATCTATCCCGGCAAGCACTTCTTCGACCGGAACGATGCGGCCGAAGTAAAGCTCCAATCTGCCCAGGCGCGTCATTCTTGTGCTGGTGCTTTCCAAACCCAACAGCATAGAGCCGCGTATCTGGCTTTTAGCCCTATCTATTTCTTCTTGAGAAAACCCCTCTCTGCGAAGGCGCTCTTCCTCGGCCTCAACAAGGCGAAGGACCTCTCCGGCGGTATCGCTGCTTGTGCCGGCGTACACGGCAAACAGCCCGCCTTCTCGGTAAGAAGTGAAGTAAGAGCCGATGGAGTACACCAATCCGCGGCTTTCGCGGATTTCCTGGAAGAGCCTACTGCTCACACCGCCGCCGTAGGCCACATCCAGCACCGCCATCGCATAGCGATCTTCGGAGTCGTGCGAAATTCCCGGTGCCCCCACGCACAAGTGAACCTGTTCGGTGGAGCGGTTCAGGTAGCAAGAGCAGACCCGCGGTTTTGGGGGTTGTAGAGAAAGCTTCGGAGCGGTGCCGTCAAGGCCCCCAAAATAACGCTCGGCCAGCTTGAAAAGCTCCTGCGGGTCCACATTTCCAGCGGCGGCCACAACGATGGAATCGGCGGTATACCACTGGTCCATGTAATCGCGTATCTGCTCTCGCGTGAACCCCTGAACCGTATCCAGCGTACCGAGGACAGGTCTGCCCAGCGGATGATCAGCCCAAAGGTTTTGGGCGAGCACATCGTGAATCAAATCCTCGGGAGTATCCTCGTGCCGCTTGATCTCTTCTATAACAACGTTCTTCTCGCACTCGATATCGCTCGGGTCAAGCCGGGGTTCGAGGAGCATATCAGCAAGCAGGTCGAACGCGAGGGGCAGGTGCTCGGTTAGAACTTTGGCGTAGTAGCAGGTGTACTCTTTATCGGTGAAAGCGTTCATGCGGCCGCCCACCGAGTCAAGTTCCTCAGCGATATCGCGGGCACTGCGTCGGCGGGTGCCTTTGAAGAGCATGTGCTCTATAAAGTGCGAAATACCAGCCTGGGCATCTGTTTCGTTGCGAGACCCAACACCGATCCAGATGCCCAACGATACCGAAGGGACGTGCTCGACCCTCTCCGCTACGATCCGAACACCGTTAGGCAGGGTTTCTCTGTAATACACACGCTTGGCTACTTTTTACCAGTGCCGTCCTGAGGTTTCGGCTTCGGTCTAAATGTGATCCCCACAGGAGGCTCTTCGCGCTGCTGGGGTTTTGACGGCCCGCGCTGGCGGTCCCGGTCCCTATCGGGCTTTTCCTGCCCCTGCTGAGGCTTGCGGGGCGGTTCGTGCTTCCGGTCGGATTTATCGCGGGACTGTGGAGAATGGGGCGGTACTTGTATATCTTTGCGGGCGAGGTTTATCCTCCCCTGCGAATCTATATCGGTCACCCGCACCACGATTTCGTCCCCAACCTTCACAAGGTCCTCTATTCTGCGCGCGCGTCCTCCGGAGCTTAGCTGCGAGATGGGAACCAGCCCCTCTTTTCCGGGGAGTATCTCCACGAAGGCACCGAAGTTCACCAGTCGGGTAACGCGCCCCGGATACACCTCGCCAACTTTTACCTCTCTGGCAAGGTCTTCAATCCACTTCTTTGCACGCTCGCCACCCTCGGCCCCAACAGATGCAATGTAAACCTTACCGTCCTGCTCGATATCTATGCGGGCGCCAGTTTCGGCTTGTATTTTCTTAACGATCTTGCCGCCCGGACCTATAACATCGCCGATTTTATCGGGATGTATCTCGATGACAAAGATTCGCGGAGCATAAGGCGACAAGCTTTCCCTGGGAGCAGGAATTACAGCGCGCATTTTGTCCAGTATCTGGAGGCGCGCTTCTCTTGCCCGCTCCAAGGCATCCCTGATTATCGGCAGGGTGATGCCGGGTATCTTGGTATCGAGCTGTATGGCGGTTATACCGGTTTCGGAGCCGGCGACCTTGAAATCCATATCCCCGCCGAAGTCCTCCATGCCCTGGATATCCGTAAGGAGGCTGTAGCGGTCACCGTCTGTCATCAAGCCTATGGCGATGCCCGCCACCGGAGCGGCAATCTGCACGCCGGCATCCATCAGTGCAAGGCTGCTTCCGCATACAGACGCCATGGAGCTTGAGCCGTTGGATTCCAGGACCTCGGAGACGAGGCGGATTACATATGGAAAGTCGTCGGCTTCAGGAATCATGCACCTCAGGGCTCTCTCGGCAAGCGCACCGTGACCTATATCCCGGCGGCTTGCGCCCCTTATCGGCTTTGCCTCTCCCACGCAGAACGGCGGGAAGTTGTAGTGGTGCATGAAGCGCTTGGTGGCTTCGCCGGTAAGGCTATCGAGAATCTGCTCCTCATCAAGCGAGCCGAGGGTGCAAACTGTAAGCACCTGGGTTTGCCCGCGGGTGAAAAGACCGGAGCCGTGCGCGCGCGGCAGTACTCCCACTTCGCAGGTTACCGGGCGGATTTCATCCGCCTTTCGGCCGTCGGGCCTTATACCCTGCTCCAGAATCAGCCTGCGCACCTCCTGCTTGACCACCTTATCGGCGGCAAGCCGAATATCGGCCTCCCGTTCTGGATACTCTGGCAGTAGGTCGGCAACGATTTCGTCAATCAGTTCAGTGATAGCGGTTTCTCGGGAAGCCTTATCCGGGTCGACTATGGCAGTGGCTATCTTCTCTCCGGCTGTTTGGGTTATGACCGAAACCAGCTCTTCGTCGGGCTTGATAATTGTTACCTCGGACTTCGGTTTGCCAACCTCCTCGGCCAACTGCTCCTGGAGGTCGCACAGGCGAAGTATCTCCTTCTGCGCAAACTCTATAGCCTCAAGTATCTCGGCCTCGGTGACCTGCGATGCAGCAACGTCTATGGTGGTAATAGCATCTCTGGTGCCTGCCACAAGCAGGTCCAGCTCGCTTGCATCCAGTTGGGACTGGGTGGGGTATGCCACAAACTGGCCGTCAACCAGCGCAACGCGAACAGAGCCAACAGGCCCGTTGAACGGGATGTCGGATATTGTAAGCGCAGCAGATGTACCGATCATCGCCAGCACATCGGGCTGATTTTCCGGGTCAACCGAGAGCGGGATACCGATGATCTGCACATCGTTGCGCATGCCTTCGGGGAAAAGGGGCCTGTGTGGGCGATCCATCAGCCGAGCTGTTACAACCGCTTTTTCGCTCGGCTTACCTTCCCTCTTTGGGAAACTGCCGGGTATCTTCCCGGCAGCGTACATGCGCTCTTCGTAATCGCAGGTTAAGGGGAAGAAGTCAATCCCCTCTCTTACTTCTTTGGACATCACGGCCGTGACAAGCACGACCGTGTCGCCTAATCTCACCAGAACAGCACCGTTGGCTTGTTTAGCTAATCGGCCGGTTTCGATGGTGAGGGTACGGCCGTCCCCAACATCCAGGCTTACCGTACTCACCATATGCTTCCTTTAGAACTTGCGTCTGATACCCAACTTCGCAGTAATTTCTCTGTACCTCTCGATATCTTTATCGCGCAGGTACCTAAGCAGTCGATCTCGGTGCCCCACCATCATAAGCAAGCCGCGGCGCGAATGGTGATCTTTCTTGTGCACCTTCAAGTGCTCGGTCAGTTGATTTATTCTGGCCGTGAGCAATGCGACTTGGACTTCAGGGCATCCGGTGTCCCTCTCATGTCTTCTGTATTCCTCTATGATGGAGCTCTTCTGCTCCTTCAAGAGAACCATGTAGCGTTTCTCCTCCTAACTCACAACAACTTCTCTTTTCTATGACGTACCGATAATATCACAGGCTACATTTATAGTCAAACGGATGGCCAGGGTTTTTCAAAGTTCCGAACCCCACCACCAGAAAACCTTCTATTGGTCAGTAGCACATCCCCAACTCTTCTCCCAGTGCTGGGAGAAGCAAGCGCTTAGTTCCCCTCGCCCGCGCAAACAGCGGGAGAGGGGTTAGGGGTGAGGGCAAGCAAGCCATCTACCTTTGAAAGGCCTTAACGGATGGCGCACGTGCGCAAACGCAACACTTATCTTCGCACCAATTTACAACTTACGCCTCCGGCTGGGCTTGCTCGGGCGAAAAAACCGGGGGCAACATGGAAACTTGCGCGGTTATCTCACTGCTCTCCACGTGCCCGTTCTATATCCTCGGCTATCTGGTGCTTAAGTGCCTCCACGCTGTCGAACTTCCGCTCGTCGCGCAGTCTCTCCAAAAACCGAAGGCGAACGCTTCTGCCGTACAAATCCCCGCGGAATCCTATCAGATGCGCTTCCACCGTAAGCACCGGTTCCTCGTTGAAGGTGGGGCGCAGGCCGATGTTAACAACCGCCGGGTATCTATCACAACCGACCACTGCTTCGGCTTTGTAAACACCCCTGGAGGGCAGTGCGGCTCTATACGGTATTTCCAAATTTGCCGTTGGCACGCCGATTGTGCGACCACGGCCCCTGCCGCGCACGACCTTTCCCGTTATGCTGTGGGGGCGGCCCAAAAGGCGGTTGGCAACGGCAAGCCTGCCGCACGCCAAAAGCTCTCGGATGCGACTGCTTGTGGCCACCTCTCCCTCCACCGTCACCGGCTGAACCACGTCGGTTTGAAACCCAAACCCGGCGCCGATCTGCCGAAGCATTTCTGGCGTTCCGCGCCTGCCTTTCCCAAACCTAAAGCTCCATCCCGCAACCACCCATCTGGTGTTTAGGCGTTCCACCATCACCTGCCGAACGAAATCCTCCGCCTCCGTTGAAAGAAGCTGAGGCGTCAGCTTGGCAACAACAACTTCCTCGGCCCCGGCCTGTTCCATCAGGCTGAGCTTATCTTCCAGAGGTGTTAAATACGGCGGTGCATCTGAAGGATTAAGCAGTTCAAGCGGATGGCGGTCAAAGGTAAACAGCAGTGGCTTTAGCCTGCTGTTCTGTGCCGCAGCCACAACCCTGCGTATCAACTCCTGGTGGCCAAGGTGCACGCCGTCGAACACGCCTATTCCGACGGCTCTTCCTGCATCCAACAGCGGACGGGAGGGTATATCCTCATATATGCGCATAAAAGGCCTTCACTCTACCAATACAGTATAAGGCTTCAAAACCACGCCATCTTTAGAGGGGGCTTTCTCAACCCGGGCAATAGCCAAAAGCGCCCCCTCGGGACCGATGAGGGCAACCCGCTGGGCATCATCCGGCACCTCACCAGCCCATTCCCTCGGTGGCTGTCCGTGTTTAACGCGGCCTGCCTCCTGCTGATTCAGCGTTACCGAGGGCAAGTGCGACACCGCCTGGGTCATAGGAATCAGAACGGCATCCAACTGGCCGGAAAGAGCAAGGCGCTCTATCTCATCCAGTTTTCGGGCCGCCTCCTGCGTGAAGCAGGCAACCCGCGTTCTCCGCAAACTGCTCATATGGGCGCCGCATCCCAAAACGGCGCCAACATCGTGCACCAAGGTGCGTATGTAAGTTCCTCCGGAGCAAGTTACCGAGATAACGGCGGATGGATGCTCGCCGGGATGAAACTCCAAAAGCTCCAAATGGAGTATGCGCACAAGGCGGGCCTCTCGCGGAATGGAGATGCCCTCGCGCGCAAGCTCGTACAGCCGGCGGCCGTGGTAGCGCCTAGCCGAAACCATCGGTGGGGTCTGCTGGATGGCGCCCAGGAAATCTTCAAGCGCTTTCTGCACGGCTTCTTTGGTCAGATAGCTTGCATCTTCTTCGGAAAGGATTCGGCCTGTGGAGTCTTGGGTATCGGTTTCCACACCGAAAGTTATTCCTGCAATGTAGTCTTTGGTACCGGCCATAATGGCCTCTGAAAGGCGGGTGGCTTTGCCAATGCAAATCGGCAGCACCCCGGTTGCCATGGGGTCTAACGTTCCGGTGTGGCCCACACGGCGCTGTCCCGTGATTCTGCGGACGGCATCCACAACATCGTGGCTGGTTATGCCGCCCGGCTTATCCACATTCAGCACACCGTTCATTCGTGTGAAGGGGTTTCAGCAGTCGAAAGCGCAGTTTGCTTCGCGATTTCCGCAAGCACGCTGTTCACAGCCTCGGCCAAAGGCGCGTTGAGGGTGCAGCCAGAAGCCCTAACATGTCCGCCACCCCCGAACGCCCTTGCCACGCGGTTCACGTCTACTCCCTCTCTGGAACGCAGGCTAACGCGGATGCCGTCTCGGGTTTCGCGGAACAAAGCAGATGCCTTGGCTCCAGATGCGAACAGCAGTTGGTTTACTATGCCCTCCGTTTCGTTGTCAACGGCCCCCGCTAAATCGAAATCCTCCCTGGTGAGGGTGGAATAAGCCACCAACCCGTCTGGAGTGGTTTGCATCGCCGCCAAAGCTCGGCCCATAAGCTTTATGGATGAAACAGGCTTGTTCTCGAAAATCTCCGTTACAACCCTGGTGAAATTCGCCCCCAAATCCACAAGCTCTGCTGCAACCCGAAGCGCGCGCGGCGAGGTGTTGGAATATCTGAAGCCGCCGGTATCCACCAAAACCGCGGTAAGCAAACACTCCGCTATTTCCGGCGTTAGGTGATAATTCCACTGTTTAAGGAGCAGGTAAACCAGTTCCCCGGCGGCCGCTGCGGAAGGATCTCTTATCTCCACATCGCCGAACGGCGCCTCTGCTGGATGGTGGTCGATAACGAGAAGGCGCGAAGCGGATTGAACAAGCGGCACCACCCTCCTGCCAACGCGGTTTATTCCCTCGCAGTCCACCACCACAGCGGTATCGAACGATTCTTGTACGTTCGGCGAAGCTTCTTGCTGAGCATCTATAGGCGGCTGCTTCACCCGCCGGCATGCCGGCAGAAAGTGGTATATCTGGGGGATTGGATCCTGCAGAACCATGGAGACCTGCTTGCCCATGCCTGCCAGCACCAACCCCATGGCAAGCATGGATCCAATAGCATCGCCTTCCGGATTAACATGGCTGGTAATTATAAAAGAGTTCCCCTCACTCAGCAGTTTCAGCGCTTTCTGAGCCAGATCCGGAGGTAGCACTTTCGGTTTGCTCTTCCCTTCTGATTTTTTCAAGAAGCTCCAAAACGCGGGCGCTATGTTCGGCAGAAGGATCCAGCCGGAAGTTGAGCACTGGAACAACCCTCAGGCCGGCGCGCTTCGCAAGCTCGCAGCGGATATACCCGGTAGCGCCTTTCAAAGCGCGCAGTGCATCCTCCGCTTGCTCGTGTTCGCCCAGCACGGAAACAAAAATTGTGGCGTCGCGGAGGTCTGCCGAGATCTTCACCTCGGTTACGGTTAAAAAGCCGAACCTGGGATCTCGGGCTTCCCTAAGCAGTATATCGCTCATTACACTGCGTATAAGCTCCGAAACGCGCTCTTGGCGTCTAGTCATATGTCAGCAAACCCAGCAAAACAATACTGTCACGCAAGCAAGCCTGCAAAAGCGAACCCGTCTTTCATCAACAGCAAGAGTAAAAACCCAACAGCCAAGGGCATCTGCAGGCTGGATTACAGCTCTGCACTCGCGCCGCAAAACGGTGCAGTGCCGTCTACGGTGCAAGATTTCAAACCGTTTCTATTTCGTAATCCTGAAGCACTACTCTGGGGTTTTCCTCCACAAAGTCCACCACTTTATTGAGAACGCGCACGTTGAAATCAGAATCGTTACTCACGCAGGCCAATCCAACCGCCGCTCTTCCCCACGAATCTAGGTAATCAACCTCTGCTGCCGAAACGTTAAAGCGGTTGCGCAGGTTATCGATCAGGCTTCTTATCACCTGCCGCTTGTCTTTAAGAGAGCGGCTTTCCGGCACAAATAGTTCCAATCTGCAGATGCCGACTCTCATGGTTCAACCCCGAATCCGCTGTTTTGCTTACGTTCTGGATCTTTCTTGTATTTCGAAAACTTCCAGGATATCCCCCTCTGCGAAATCGTTGAAGCCTTCGACCATAAGGCCGCACTCGAACCCTGCGGGAAGCTCTCGAACGTCCTCCTTAACGTGCCTCAGTGAGGATATTTTGCCGGTAAAGATCACCTGCTTGTTCCGTATCACTCGCACATCGGCGCCGCGCACCACTCGGCCGTCGGTTATGTAGCATCCGGCAACTATGCCGCGCGGCGTTTTGAAAGTTGCGCGCACTTCGGCGGTTCCGAGTTTTACCTCCTCTTGAACCGGCTCGAGCATTCCGGCTATAGCCGCCTTAATATCGTTGATCAGATCGTAGATGATTCGGTAAACCCGGCAGTCAACACCCTCGGCTTCGGCCACCTTCTTCGCGTCGGGCTCTATTCTAACGTTAAAACCGATAACTATTGCATTAGACGCAGATGCCAAAAGTATATCGGATTCGCTTATATTGCCAACGCCGCTGTGTATGATTCTTATATGCACCTCATCTGTGGCAAGCTTAAGTATCGACTGCTGAGCGGCCTCCACCGAACCCTGAACATCGCCCTTCAGCACGACGTTCAGGGTTTCTCCCTGCTGTATCAGTTCGTGAATGCTGGCGGGTTTGGCAGGCTGACCCCTACCAAGCTCTTCTTCGCGCAGGCGGTTAAGACGCGCCATCGCTATCTGGCGCGCGGTTGCCTCGTCGCGGCAAACCTCAAACTTATCTCCGGCCTGGGGCACATCCGACAGTCCGAATATCTCCACAGGCGTGGCGGGGCCGGCCTTCGGCACGCGGCGCCCGCGGTCATCCATCATGGCTTTGATGCGGCCGTAAGCAGTGCCAGCCACGATAACATCGCTGGCTTTAAGTGTGCCGTTTTGCACAAGCAACGTGGCAACAGGACCGCGGCCGCGTTCCAACCGAGCTTCAATCACAACTCCTGTGGCTTTGGAATACGGATCCGCACGCAAATCAAGCTCCTCGGCCATAACCAAAATGGCAGTGAGCAGATCGTCCAAACCCTGCCGTGTTTTGGCAGAGACATCCACAAACACCGTATCGCCGCCCCATTCTTCAGGCACCAGATTGTACTCGGTTAGCTGTTGGCGGGTGCGTTCTGGATCGGCGCCAGGCTTATCGATTTTGTTCACCGCAACCAGTATTGGAACATCGGCGGCCCTGGCATGGTTAATAGCCTCAACTGTTTGGGGCATTACACCGTCGTCGGCGGCCACAACCAAAACGGCGATATCGGTTACGCGAGCGCCCCTGGCGCGCATGGCGGTGAAGGCTTCGTGCCCCGGGGTATCCAGGAAGGTGATTTTCCTGCCGTCCACTTCCACCTGGTAAGCACCTATATGCTGGGTAATGCCGCCGTGCTCCTGCTCCACGATTTTGCTCTGGCGTATCGCATCCAAAAGGGTTGTTTTGCCGTGGTCAACGTGACCCATTATGGTAACCACGGGCGGCCGCGGAGCCGTTCCCTTGGAGGTTGTTGGCTTTATAATCTCGGTTTCTTCCTCTTCCTGCACCTCCGTCACCGAAGCGCCGAACATGCGGGCCAAATCAGCCGCTGTTGAAGCAGGAAGCGGATAGTTCACGTTGGCCAAAACACCCTGCTTAAGCAAAGCCTTCAGCAGCTCGGCAGAGCTTACGGAAAGCTTCTCGGCCAAGTCGCGAACGAGGATTCCGTCGTACACTTCCACAGTGCGGCGCTGTGGAGCCTGCTTGGGCGGGGCAGTGCCTCCTCCGTTGGATCGAAATCTCTCGCGCAGACGATTAACCAGTTTAGGGTCCAAAGCGGCGTTCATGTTGCGCACCTGGACCCCCATCTCGGCCAGCGCCTTCTGTATATCAGATGTTCTGACACGCAGCTCCCTGGCCAGATCGGGAATCTTCACCGTTGGATTCGCCAAGTTGCATCACCTCATTTCGCTTTCTCAGGCAGGAGATCTCCCTCCGGCACATTACGGTCAGGTCCCCGTAGCAACTCCTGAACCATGGCCTCCAACTGCTCTTTTACAGACTCAGGAATGGCGGTTCCAAGAGCGCGCTCCAGGGATCTGCGTTTCACAGCCGCATTGAAACATTCCATAGAAGGACAAATATACGCCCCCCGCCCCGAGCGTTTGCCGGTTGGATCCACCAGCGTTTCCCCGCTTGGTGTTTTCACCACGCGAATAAGCTCGCGTTTGGGACGTTCGGTGCGGCATCCCATGCAGGTCCGAATGGGTTCTCTACGGTGCGGCATTTTGTCCTTCTTCCGAAGCGGCACTGCCCCCTTGCGAGGCTTCCGCGTCCGCTTCTTCTTCAGCAGGCTCCGCTTGGTATGCCGAACCTGCTTCGTCGAGTTTGGACTCACTGCGTATATCTATCTTAACGCCGGTAAGTTTGGCGGCTAACCTAACGTTCTGTCCCTCCTTGCCGATGGCAAGGGAAAGCTGATTATCCGGCACAACCACCAAGGCGGTTTTGCCGTCGTCCGACACTTCTATTCTAGTTACTTTGGCGGGCTTCAGAGCTTCGGCCACATTGGTGGCAACATCGTCGCTCCAGCGCACAATATCTATCTTCTCACTACCAAGTTCGCTGACCACAGCCTGAACCCTTGTGCCCCTGTGGCCCACGCATGCACCTACAGGGTCAACCCTTTCATCCCTGGATTCCACGGCCATTTTGGTGCGCACACCTGGTTCGCGCGCTATGGACTTTATCACCACCGTTCCATCGGCTATCTCGGGAACTTCAAGCTCGAAAAGCCTGCGTATCAAGCCAGGATGCGTCCTCGAAACGATAATCTGGGGGCCTTTGGGGGTTTCCTTAACTCCCAGCAGGTAAACTTTCAGGCGGTCATTAAAGCGGTAATGCTCTCCGCGGACCTGTTCGCTCTCCGGCAGAATTGCCTCGGCCCTGCCAACGTTTACTATAACATTGCGGCCCTCTCGGCGCTGCACCACACCGGTGAGAACCTCTCCGGTGCGCTCGCTGTACTCCTCAAAGATGCGCTTCCGCTCGGCATCCCTAAGGCGCTGTAAAACAACCTGCTTGGCCGTCTGCGCCGCTATGCGGCCGAAGTTCTCCGGGGTCACCTCCCTGATTATCAGGTCGCCGGGCTTTGCATCGGGTTTCAGCGCCAGCGCGTCTTTCAGGCTGATCTCCCCGGGATCCTTTGGAGTGCCGTCGACCACATAGTGGTGGCAGTAAACCTTCACAGCGGCTCTGGATGGGTCTATCTGCACATGAATTTGGCCGCTGTGCTTGTAGTTCTTCTTATATGCCGACGCGAGAGCAGTTTCGATGGTCTCGATAAGAGACTCCATCGGTATATCCTTCTCGCGTTCGAGTTGCTTCAATGCATCCAAAAAATCGCTGTTCATGTGTTCACTCCAAAGGCATCCCCGATGAAGGACCTGCCAAAACCTATTGAACCCAATTGACTTCGGCAAACTCTCCGTAAGCGGCCCCGTAAACCAGAAAGAGTGGGTTGGCACCCACTCCTCCTTGCCTGCGTGTTGTGCGATTTAAGTATACCACACGCCATGCGGAGGTGCAAGTTTTGGAGGAGCGTGCTTGCAGGGCGAATGTCAAGATTTGTCAGAAAAAGCCGGTGGAGGCAAAAATCTCGGTTAAGATGGACCGCCCAGCAAACCTTCTTCAACTTGCACCTCAGCAAAGTGCAAGAACGCCCCTGCCGGGGTTGATTTACTCTGGCATAATTGGCTATATTTACAATGATGCAAATAACACGCTCTCCCGACAATTTGGCTTTGTACGAGGCCAAGGCTCAGGTGCTGAAAGCCCTTGCACACCCAAGCCGACTGATGATTCTTGATGCGCTTGCCGACGGCGAAAAATGCGTCTGCGAGCTTCAGCAAATCGTTGGGTCCGATATGTCCACCATATCCCGCCACCTGTCCGTAATGAAATCAGCCGGTTTGGTTGCCGACCGCAAGGTTGGCACAATGGTCTTCTACCGCCTGACCACATCCTGCCTTCAGCAGCTTTTTGCCTGCGTCGAATCCATACTGCGGCACGAAGCCGAAGCCCGCACCAAACTGTTGAGGGTATAAGCGTGTTTTTCTTGATTGGTATTTGCATATTTAGCCAAATAACAAACAGAGGGTGCTTATGAAGATCCAGATTCTGGGAACAGGTTGTCCGAAATGCAAACAGCTTACAACCAATGCAGAGCAAGCCGTTCGCGAACTCGGAATAAACGCTGAAATCGAAAAAGTGGAAGACATCAAAGAGATAATAAAGTTCGGCGTCATGACGACACCGGCGTTGGCTGTGAATGGTCAGGTTAAAGCCTCTGGAAAAGTTCTCTCGCCGGAAGAAATCAAAAAACTGCTCCAGTAAAGGCGGCTCGTGAAAACCCTCGGACACGCAAAAGTTGCAAACCGCATCCACCCGCGCCAAGGTGAGGAAAAAAACAAAAACCATGTTAAAAAGATTAACCACCGATCCAGAGCTGAAAAAGTTCTGCATACTGCTTGCTGTTTTTCTGGTTGCCTACTTTTTGCCGGTCGAGGCTCCGCGCTTCCGCGGTGCAGTGCTGGAGTCGCTTGCTATGCTCCACAGCTACGCACGTGAACACGTGCTTCTGTGTTTGGTGCCGGCTTTCTTCATCGCCGGAGCAATTTCCGTGTTCGTAAGCCAGGCCTCCGTTATGAAATACTTCGGGCCGCAAACGAACAAAATCCTATCATATTCAGTCGCCTCCGTTTCGGGAACAATTCTGGCGGTTTGCTCCTGCACCGTACTGCCGCTTTTCGCTGGCATCTATATGCGTGGCGCCGGAATCGGACCCGCCATCGCGTTTCTCTACTCGGGTCCGGCCATTAACGTCCTGGCAATCATCCTCACGGCGCGCGTACTCGGCTTCGAGATGGGCTTGGCCAGGGCGGTTGGAGCTGTTTTGTTCGCCTACATAGCCGGGTTGATAATGCACCTGCTCTTCCGCAAAGAGGAGCGGGAAAAGCTGGAAGCCGCCGATATGTTCAGCGCGGAGGAGTATAAAGAGGCCAGGCCGTTGTGGAAAACGGCCGTCTACTTTGCGTTGATGGTTGGCATACTCGTCTTCGCAAACTGGGCAAATCCGAAAACCGACCGCGGCCTCTAGGCGCTTATCTACAGCGTCAAATGGCCCATAACCGCACTGCTTTTTGGCGCGCTTGTTCTCGTTATTTCAAAGTGGTTCACCCAGCCGGAATTGGCTGAATGGGGCAGGGCTACATGGGGGTTTGCCCTCCAGATAGTTCCCCTCCTCTTCTCCGGGGTACTAGCCGCCGGCTTCCTGCTCGGAAGACCCGGCCATGAGGGGCTTATACCATCCTCGTGGGTAGCGGCTTTGGTGGGCGGAAACTCGCTTGGGGCCAACCTGTTTGCCTCTGTGTCGGGTGCCCTTATGTACTTCGCCACACTAACGGAAGTGCCCATTCTTCAAGGCCTGTTGGGAGCGGGAATGGGTAAAGGACCGGCGCTTGCCCTGCTGCTTGCCGGTCCATCCTTAAGCCTCCCCAGCATGCTGGTTTTGGCCAGACTGATAGGTCTCAAGAAAACACTGGCTTACGTGTTGGTGGTGGTCCTGCTGTCCACCGCGGCAGGCATGCTCTTCGGAAGCCTGGCTTGATGACCCTCGAAGACGCAAGTGAAGAAGCGCTCGCCGTCTGCAGTTGCTATTGCGGCGGGCGCTTCTGCTTTTGCTGTGCCAATATTGGGAGGTAAAACGACTTTCACAAAGAATTCTTATACCGGCTGTTCCCAAACTTTTTTGCTGAACGCGCTTCGCTATGGCATCTGTAAATCGTCCAGACCTTCTTGCGGATGTGCCAATCCGAAGCCTGCTGGCCACGGATTGGTACGAACTGGATATATCAGACCGAAACTACCGATGCGGCTTCAACCAGCGCGAGACCTTCGAGCTTTTTTCACGCTCTGCGCCGTTCGGTGGTGCCTATATGATTTGTGCCGGCACCGTGCGTGCGCTTACGTACCTGCTCTTCACCTTAACAGAAGAAGAGGCTGAGTGGCTTGTTCAGTGCGGCCTCAGCGAAGAATTTGTTGGATACCTCCTTTCGGCGGGTTCGGACCTGTTTAAAGGCGTTGACATATGGATAGTTGACGAGGGCAGGGTTGTATTCCCCTACGAGCCCTTGATGCGCGTTCAGGGACCAACCATACCGGTACAAATGCTCGAAACATACGCCCTGAACGCCGTGAACTTCTCCACATTGGTAGCCACCAAGGCCGCAAGAATGCGCTACGCCGCCGGAGAGCGCGCGGTTCTGCTGGAATTCGGCATGAGACGCGCGCACGATCTATCGCATCTTGTGGCCGCAAGGTGCGCAATGATTGGGGGGCTGGACGCATCCTCGAACACCTATGCATCCCGCATTTACGGGACTCAGCCGCGCGGCAGTGTTATGCACTCGCAGATACAGCGCTACGACGACGAACTGGAGGCGTTTCGGACTTTGTACCAGTGCGCACTGGATAAGGACAGAGTAACGCTTTTGCTGGATACTTACGATGCCATTCAGGGAGCGTACAATGCCGTTAAAGTGGCCGAGGAGATGCGCCGCGACGGACACGAGCTTTACGCCGTTCGCCTGGACAGCGGCGACCTGGCAAGCCTTTCGCGCCGAGTGCGCTCAATACTCACGGAAGCGGGCTTCCCAAACGTTAAAATCATTCTCAGCGGCGATTTGAACGAAGAGCGCATCGAGCAGTTGGTGCAGGCAGGAGCCGATTTCGATATCCTAGGCCTTGGAACAGAGCTGGTAACCTGCGCCGGACAGCCTGCTCTTCCCGGCGTTTACAAAATGACCGCAACCTCCGACCCGAACACCGGACAGGCAGTGGGCCGCATCAAACTCTCCAACGACCCGGCCAAATCCACCCTGCCCGGGGCGCACCAAGTGTACAGATTTTACTCTTCCGACGGCATGATGCAGCGGGACGTAATAGGCCTGGACCCGGATGATGCCGACTTAGCCGAAAGCGGTGGCGAGCCGCTTCTGCGCCAAGTGGTGAAAGACGGAGAAATCCTTCTACCGCCCCTATCCCCCTCCGAAAGGCTGATGGAGGCCAAAAAGCGCGCCGCGGAAGACCTGCGCCGCCTGCCCAAGCAGTACCTTGCGCTGAAAGGCGCCCCCAAATTCCCGGTGGTGCTGAGCAAGCGCACAATGGAGCTTCGGGAGAGCCTGGCGCGCGAGCTGGAGGCTTCTCCCCACTGCGCCGGTCAGCAAATTCCAGATTGGGACGAATCGTAAACTTGAGTCGGAAGGCTTCGGTATGGTTGTGAACGTTGCTGTTGCCCAAGTCAGGGCGGAAAAGGGAGATTACGCCGCCAACCTGCGCTCAATAGGCGATGTCTTCGAACAGTTGATGGACGAAGGCATCTCTGCCGACGTGCTTGTGTTTCCGGAAACCGCCATGTCGGGCTACTTCCTGGAGGGCGGCGTTGTTGAGGTTGCCAAAACCGCAGATGAACTGCTGAGCGACCTCCAGCGTGAGTACACCCAGCGCTGCAAAGCAAACGCACCGGAACTGGATGTTGTCGTCGGTTTCTACGAAGTGCTCGACGGCAAGCACTATAACTCCTGCCTTTACTGCACCCTGGGGCCGGCTCCCAAACTTCTCCACGTTCACCGAAAGGTGTTCCTGCCAACCTACGGCGTGTTCGACGAAGAGCGGTTCGTTTCGCGGGGTGTGCGCATAGATGCATTCCAAACCAGGTTCGGCAAAGCCGCAATCCTGATATGCGAAGATGCCTGGCATTCTTTGTGCGGCACCATCGCGGCTCTCAAGGGTGCCCAGATTATTTACATCGTCAGTGCTTCCCCTGGGCGCGGCTTCCGCGGCCCAGAGGTCGACAGCGTGCGGTGGTGGCGCAACGTGGTCACCTCCATTGCTGGCGAGCACAACGTGTTCGTCGTCTACGCCGGCCTCACCGGATTTGAGGGCGGCAAAGGCCTCACCGGAGCATCCATGATTGCCTCCCCATCCGGCGAGCTCATCGCCGAAGCGCCAATACTTGAAGAATGCCTTCTGCACTGTTCGCTGGATACGGACGACATCGCAGTAATCCGCGGAAGCTTCCCAATGCTGCAAGACTTGGAATCCTGCCTGGCCGACCTTGTTGCCGAGCTGAACACCATCCTATCCGAGCGGCATCGAAGCTGACCTTCGCACAGCATCAGTGCAGTTGCTCCGCTTTCGCCACTCCGTGCGAAACCTAAACTTTTCTTAAACACCGCTTAGCACCACCTTAAACCAAAACCCATTTCTTTTAACATCCCAGTGTTACACTGCTCGCTGGTGAAGGATTTTGCTTGGCTCTTTGTTTAGGAAAGGAGAGAGTGCAGGTGGGTTTTTGCAAAAAGCTTTTTGCATTGGCACCCATTTTGATTCTGGCGTTGGCCTCGGCAGTGCAGGCCCAGCAGTTTACAGACATACCCCCAGATCACTGGGCGCACGAGGCCGTTGAAAACCTGGCCAACCGAGGGCTTGTTCTGGGCTATCCGGATGGGAGATTCTTGGGCGGAAGATCTCTCACCAGGTACGAAATGGCAACAATCATCAAGCGCGTTTTGGACCAAATCGACCAAAAACTGCAGGAAACCGGCAAACCTGGCCAAACAACAACCGCTCAGCCCCAAGTAACCAAAGAGGATCTGGACACCATCCGCAAGCTCGTCGACGAGTTCAAGGTGGAGCTCACGGTTATTGGAACCAAGTTGGACGAAGCCCAGAAGGATTTAAACGCTCTTAAAGAGCAACTGGAAAGCCTCAAAGAAGATGTAGCCTCGGCGAAGCAGGCTGCGGAGGAAGCCAAGGCCCAAGCCGCCGCGGCAAAAGAACAGGCGGATGAAATACAGGCAACGCTGGCGGATAAGGCTGAAAGCGAGGCGGTGCTTCAGCAGGACGTTGCATCCCTTAAGAAGTTGAAATTCTCCGGTTACATCCAATCTCGGTTCCGCAACAGAGAAACCGAAAAGTCCAACTTCACCGTGCGGCGCGGCCGATTGAAGGCATCCTACTCCGGTGATAGATCCAACTACACGCTCCAAATAGATGCAACAGAAGGCGGCGTTGCCTTGAGAGACGCTTACGGCGAGTGGATGCCCAACCCCAATATGACCTTCTGGTTCGGCCAGTTCAAAGTTCCGTTCGGTTTCGAAATAGAGCAGTCTTCAAGCGACCGCGAGATGCCAGAACGCACCGATGTAATCCGGGCCCTCTTCCCTGGGGAACGCGACAGGGGAATCCGTCTTACCTATACGCCCAACCCGCTCAAACCGAGGACAGTCTTTGACGTCGCCGTATTCAACGGAAATGGCGCTGTCGCAACCGCAGACCAAGACAACCACAAAAACATTGTTGCCAGAGTTAAGCAAACCTTCGGTCGGAACTTGGACCTGGGATTGTCCGGATACTGGGGCAAGGCAACCGTTGGCGCATCCGCAGAGGTTAAGGACACAAAGCAGAAGATGACCGGCGACTTCAATGGAGATGGCGTGCCGGAAACGATTGAGGTTACAATCCCCGGAAAGCCGGCGGTTCCCGGGGTTAAGGGCCAGCAGAACCGCTTTGGCTTCGACGTGCAGATTTACAACCTGCTCGGATGCACTCTCAGAGGCGAGTGGATCCGCGGAAAACAGCCGGATGCAAAGGCAAAGTCCGCTAGCAGAGAGGTTCAAGGTTGGTACGCCCTCCTGAACATTCCCATGGGTATAAGATGGCTGTTAACTGCACGCTACGATGTGTACGACCCGGATACCAACGCAGACAAAGACAGGCTTCGCACATGGGGATTTGCCATAACACACTATGCCACAGATCACCTTAAGCTAACAGCCGCTTACGAGATTCCAAAGAAACAGGGAGTCTCGGGCTCGAACAAAATTTTCACCTTCCAAGCTCAGCAGAGATTCTAAGTGGAGGATGCAACCATGTTGAAGAAAGCGATTCTCTTGGTTCTCTCGCTCTTGATGGCCGCGGTTTCCATATCTAACGCGGCGGTCAGCGGGAGACTTGTAATCAAGGGTTCCGACACAATACTTCCGCTTGCACAGCAGTGGGCGGAAGAGTTCCAGAAGAGGAACCCCCAGGCGATCATTTCCGTCACCGGAGGCGGTAGCGGCGTTGGCATAACAGCCCTCATAAACGGAACCTGCGACATTGCCAACGCGTCCAGGCCCATAAAGCCGAAGGAGATTGCCTCTGCCAAGTCCCGAAATTTCATACCGATGGAGTTCCCCGTGGCGCGCGACGGCATTGCGATTGTTGTTCACCCAAGCAACCCTATCAAAGAGCTCACGGTTGAGCAGTTGCGCGGTATATACGTTGGCAGAATTAACAACTGGCAGGAGCTTGGGGTGAATGCAGGGCGCATCTTGGCGGTCGGAAGAGACACCGCTTCAGGCACTTACGGTTTCTTCCAAGAAGACGTGCTTAAAGGCGCGCCTTACCGGCCGGATATGATTTCTCTGCCTTCTAACAACGCCATTGCGGCAACCGTGGCTCAGGATAGGGGAGCAATCGGATACATCGGAATCGCGTACGCAAGGAATTTTGCCAAAGCCGGAAAGGTAAAGATTGTGCCCATCTCGTTTGGCAAGGGCAAACCGGCGGTTCTTCCCGATGACGACACCGTGAGTTCTGGCGAATACCCAATAAGCCGCTTCCTGTTCAACTACACGCGCGGCAAACCGTCCGGCATAGTAAAAGCTTATTTGGACTTCGTGCGAAGCCCTGAAGGCCAAGCTGTTGTTAAGAGAGTTGGATACGTGCCGCTTAAAGGATAACTCCCCCTCCTACGCTGCCGCACCCAGGGGTGGACGAAATGCGCCCCAGGTCCACCCCTGGCACTTCATCCTTCCACGAGTTCGAAAACCTTTTCGCAAACAACTTCTGAGATACAAAGCAACCGCCAGCCAAAAGCATCTGACAAAAGCCTACTCAACAAGGTTCGTAAATTACGTTTTGAGAAAAACAAGGAGTCTCGGGATTGAACATCATATTTACTTCCCGGGCTTATCTAGAAAAGAGGAGGGAAAACCCATGTTTAAAAAGATTGCGGCGTTAACACTTTCAGCACTGGCAGTCCTAACGATCTCCGCATTTGGTGCGGGCGTTAGCGGCCGTTTGGTAATCAAGGGCTCGGACACAATGCTTCCGCTTGCAAACCAATGGGCGGAAGATTTTCAGAAAAAGAACCCCCGAGCAACTATATCCGTAACCGGCGGCGGTAGCGGCGTTGGCATAACAGCCCTCATAAACGGCACCTGCGACATTGCAACCTCGTCCAGGCCCATTGAGCCAAAAGAGGTAGCAGCAGCCAGAAGCCGCAACTTCGTGCCCAAGGAATTTCCTGTGGCAATCGATGGAATAGCCGTGGTTGTGCACCCCAGCAACCCAATCAAGTCGCTCACTGTTGACCAGGTTCGGGATATATACACCGGCAAGATTACCAACTGGAGCCAGCTTGGCGTCAAAGCCGGCCGGATCGTGGCCGTGGGAAGGGATACATCTTCCGGCACCTACAAGTTCTTCCAAGAAGATGTGCTGAAAGGTGCGAAATACCGGGCAGACATGATCTCTCTGCCATCCACAAATGCCATCGCAACCACGGTGTCGCAGGATAAAGGGGCAATCGGCTACATAGGAATCGCGTACGCCAAAAGCTTCGCAAAAAGGGTGAAAGTTTTGCCCATCTCGTTTGGGAAAGGCAAGCCGGCTATATACCCAAGCGACAATGCCATACGCTCGCGCCAGTATCCCATAAGCAGATCGCTGTTCTGCTACACACGCGGTAATCCAACCGGTTTGGCGAAAGCCTTTTTGGACTTTGTTATGAGCCCCGAGGGCCAAGCCGGCGTTAGGAAGGTGGGCTACGTACCGATTAAGTAACTGCTGAATGCTAGGGGTGGATGTGGCCTACTCCACGGTTACGCTCTTTGCCAGGTTGCGCGGCTGGTCTATCTCGCGGTTGAGAGCGCGAGCCACGTAGTACGCAAACAACTGAAGCGGCACGGCCGCCGGAATGGGGATTATCCTGTCATCAACGGCGGGAATTGGAAGCACAGCATCCACCACTTTGGGTGTGGCATCGTCGTCTGGACGAACCAGCGCAACGCAGTATCCACCCCTGGCTTTTACTTCCTTGATGTTGGAAACCATCTTCTCTCGGGTAGCCTTTTGGGTCACCAAGCAGATTACGGGGATTTCGTGCGTTATTAAGGCAAGCGGACCGTGCTTCAACTCCCCAGCCGCATAGGCCTCGGCATGCAGGTAGGTTATCTCCTTCAGTTTTAGGGCGCCCTCCATGGCAACGGCGTAGTCGCGGCCGCGCCCCAGGAAGAAGAAATGCTCCCGATCCGCCAGCTCTGCCGCCAACCCCGCGATTTTAGCCTCCATGCGCAGAACCTTTTCAACCAGCTTTGGTGCAGTCTGCAGTGCCTCGGTTAGGCACGATGTGTTCTCTTCGGTACCGCGAACGTCAGCCAGGTAAATGGCCAGCAGATTTAAGGCGGCCAACTGGGTTAAATAAGCTTTGGTCGAGGCAACGCATATCTCTGGACCGGCCCATGTGTAAAGCACAAAATCCGACTCGCGGGCTATGGAGCTTCCCACCACGTTCACCACGCCGATCACCGTGCCGCCGCGGGAGTGGCTCTCTCGCAAAGCGGCCAGAGAGTCTGCCGTTTCTCCGCTTTGACTGACAACTATCACAAGGGTGTTCTCATCCACCAGCGGATTGCTGTATCGAAACTCCGAGGCCAAATCCACCGAAACCGGCACCCTCAGAAGCTCTTCCAGCAGAAGCTTTGCGGCGCACCCGGCGTGATAGGCAGTGCCGCACGCTACAATCTGTATTCGGTTCATCCTTTTAACCAGCGGCTCAATGCCCTCGAGCTCCCTAAGCACCACTCTGCCATCGACTATGCGTCCGCGCAAAGTATTGCGCACCGCATCCGGCTGTTCGTGTATCTCCTTGAGCATAAAGTGCTCGTAACCGCCCTTTTCAGCGGCGCTTATGTCCCACGTTACGTGTGTAACCTCACGCTCAACCGGGCTTCCATCGAAGCGGGTGATTTTCACACCGTCGCAATCAATGGTTGCCATATCTCCGTCTTCCAAGATAATCACATCGCGCGTGTAGCTTACAAGCGCCGGTATATCCGAAGCCAGGAAGTTCTCTCCATCCCCCAAACCGATAATAAGCGGGCTTTGGCACCGCGCCGCGAAAATGCGCTTCGGGTCGTGGCGCGAAACCAACGCAAGCGCATACGAACCGCGGATGTGTTTCAAAGCCTCGCGGATGGCATCCTCAAGACTGCCCTTGTAGAAGTGCTCAACAAGATGGGGGAGTACCTCCGTATCCGTTTCAGATTGGAATTTATGGCCGGCGGCGGTGAGCATCTCTTTCAGCTCCAGGTAGTTCTCGATTATGCCGTTGTGCACAACAGCGATGTTATGCTCGCAGTCGTAGTGTGGGTGAGCGTTGACCTCGCAGGGTGCGCCGTGGGTGGCCCACCTTGTATGCCCAATCCCGATGTTCGAGCGGAAATGCTGGCCCGCAAGCAGTGCCTCCAGCGCAGAGATTTTGCCTGCACTGCGAACGATTTCAACACTGCCGTGCTCTATCATGGCGATGCCGGCGGAATCGTAGCCGCGGTATTCCAATCGCTTTAGCTGGCTGATAAGTATGGGAACGCTTTGGCGTCGACCTACGTAACCGGTTATGCCGCACATAGACTCACAAACCTCTCGCAAAACGCTTATTTACATTCTTCCATGTTTGCAGGATTCCTGCCAGAAAAGGGAAGGCTGCTCCGCGACTGGTGCTTGCCCAATCCCAAGCTGTGAATTTGTATTCGTTTCTGTAACGCAAACAGCGGTTTTGAGGCAGGAATTAGGCTTTGGAAGATATAATTGACAAAGGGGGAATAAAGGGGGAATGTTGCCATGTCGGTTATCATTCTTAAGCTTCCTGAGGTCAAAATAAAGGATGAAACCCGTCCCAGCAACTGCCCCTACTGCCAAGGGGATGCCTTCCAGCGCTGGGGAAAGATTCAAAAGCCGGTTCTGGACAGCCGAATCCAAGCTGTTTGGGTTTACAGATACTTTTGCTGCAATTGCGGCCGGACATTCAGATACTATCCGGAAGGGATAGACAGAGCAGATCAGACCAAACGTTTGCGCAATCTGGCGCCCATCTTATGGGTATTGGGATTGAGCTTGCGAACGTGTCAAAAGGTTCTATCTGCGATGGGTGTGAACATGAGCCATATGAGCATATGGAGAGACCTTCGAGAGCAACCCAAGCTTTTGGGTGAGAAGAAAGATTGTAAATGGGTGCGTATTTTAGGTGATAGGGAGGCTTATGCGATGAAGAAGAAAGGGGTACAGATTGCGGTTGACTTGGGAGATGGGGAAGTTGTGATAATTGGGCAAGTGGAAGAGGATGACCCGGAAGCGCTAAGGGAATGGCTTGAGTCTTTGGCGAAGGATTTGGGCATAGAGGTTTCGATAAGCGAAGACCTGAGCGGTTACCGCATTGTGCGGGGAGGTTAGAACACAGGAATGCCAGCTTCACTCTAGGCGCTGGGTGAGTCGTGGAAAGGCACCCAAAGGATGAGAGAGCGTTTTGAATGCGGCTGGGATTGAGCTGTTAGGAAGAGATAGAGCGCAGTTAAGCAGCGAGCATGGGGAAGAGGGGCCCGCAGTCAAACGTTTAATCCTTAGTTTAAAGGAGGGGATTGGCGATGACCGATAAGTTCACCTTGCCAGAGGGACCTTTTGAACCAACCTGGGAATCCCTCAAGAATTACCAAGTTCCCCAGTGGTATCTTGATGCCAAGTTCGGCATCTTCATCCACTGGGGTCTGTATTCGGTTCCCGCCTTTGGAAGCGAGTGGTACCCCCACTTTATGTATGTTAAGGATAGACCCGAATTTACCTATCACCTTCAAAATTACGGTCCCCATACGAAGTTCGGCTTCAAGGATTTCGCCACCCTCTTCAAGGGAGAAAAGTGGGACCCTTATGCTTGGGTTGAACTGTTTAAGAAAGCAGGGGCAAAATACATAGTCCCGGTTATTCAATTCCACGATGGCTTCGCCATGTATGATTGTCCATTCACTCGCTGGAATGCCGTCCGTATGGGACCGAAAAGGGATGTGGCAGGCGAACTGTCAAAGGCAGCGAGGGAGAACGGACTGCACTTCGGCGTTTCCTATCATTTCGCCGAACATTGGTTCTTCTTCCATCCAGGAAAGCTTATAGATTCCGATGTCAACGACCCCGAATACGCTGATTTCTACGGTCCAGCGCAACCCGAGGATACCTCTCCCGATGAAGCCTTCCTCGATCATTGGCTTGAGCGTCTTCTTCACCTCGTTGATACATACAAGCCCTCCCTTGTCTGGTTTGACTGGTGGATCCACGAAAGGCCCGTTTTCGCCCCTTACCTCCAATTCTTCGCCGCTTACTATTACAACAGGGGGTATCAATGGGGAGAGGGATGCGTGATTACTTACAAGTATGACGCTTTCCCAGAAGGAACGGCCGTTCTGGATGTGGAAAAAGGGCAGCTTGGGGAAATTCACCCCTTCTACTGGCAGACTGACACCTCAATCTGCAGGAAATCCTGGTGTAACATAAAGGACCACGATTACAAGTCCGCTGAATACATCATCCGCCAACTCGCCGATATAGTCAGCAAGAACGGCTGTCTGCTCCTCAACATAGCCCCTCGCGCTGATGGCACAATCCCAGAAGAACAACAGGAAATCCTTCTAAAAATAGGGAACTGGCTTTCCCGCTACGGAGAAGCTATCTATGGAACTCGCCCCTGGGTGATTTTTAAGGAAGGACCAACATCTTTCCCCGCTGGCTACTTCGTGGACAGCACTGAAATCGATTTCACAGAGCGGGATATTCGCTTCACCCAGAAGGATGGCTCCCTCTATGCCATATTTATGAACAGCCCGGAAGGAAACCAGCTTGTGATAGAATCCCTTGGAGCAGACAAACCGCATTCCCTGGATATCAAGGAGGTGGAACTGCTTCCAAGCGGGGAGAAGCTCGATTGGAGAAAGGAAAAAGAGGGGCTTTTCGTGGAGCTAAAGAAGAAACCCGAGGATAAAATCTTTGCCTTAAAACTGAAAACCAAACAAGAAGGGTGAGAATATGGCGAGAATATCCAGGAAGGTCTTGCTGGCTTTCACACTCTCTTTATTACTCATCAGCCCGGGAGTGAGGCTTATGGGAGAAAACGAAGAAGCGAAAGAATATGTCTTCGGCTATTTAATCCTCCCCGTTGAAGGCGGCGTTGATAGAAGCTACGGGTGGGGATTTTCTATGTATGTCCCGGCTTGGCCGCTTCTAATGCATTATCCGGGACATAACTTTCAATCGGGATTGCCTGGCACCTGGATGTTCGCCCAAGATTCCCCTGTGTATTCCGACGTCGAAGGAGGCCTTGGATGGTGGAGGGATACAAGATTTCCAATGGAAACGCCCAAGTTTATAATGGGAGGCGTTGGGCCGGAGTTTTCCGAGGTAGCGAATGGTCCCGCTCATGGATGGGGAACTTGGGAGGAGCCAAGAGGGCTATATGGCGTCGCCCAGCTCAGTAACTCTCTTCTTTTCCCCATAGATGGTCTGCGAATAAAGGATGGAGCAAAGGGAGAGCTACTTGGCTACGGTTACCTCAACCTTCCTCTCACCGAACCCAAGAAGAAAACCGACGGTAAGGATGTTCCCACGGGAGGGAATTGTTGGACGCTTTTCCTTAACGCTAACAATTTCAAGGGACCGGTTGCCTTCTTCACACCCTATTTCTGGTCTCATCACGGCCTTAAGGACCCACGCCTTCCTGGTCGCCTTCTCGATAGCAAGCCGGCTGACCCCAACAGGGCTGTCCAGATGGAGACCCAGTGGATTCCCTGCAGGATAGCGAAGAATAGTAAGGGCGAACTCTATGCACGCGTTGCGGAGGTTTTGTTCCCCATTAATCACGACGAAGTTACCGTCCTCCTGCACAGGGATACGGTTTACAACGAGAAAGCGCTTTGGGAATCGGTGAAGGCTTGGTTCTCCGGGGGACCACAAAGCACGGGGGAGATAAACCCCAAAGGAGCCTATGTCCGCAAGATAAAAGAAAAAGGCTACAGCACCTGGGAGATTAGGATTCCCACAGGGGAGAATGACAAGGAAATGAAGGCTCCTTTGGATTGGAATTCCTTTGCCACCCCCATAACCATTGACGAATACACTTATGGATACAAATGGGATACTAGATTTGTGAGAAGACACGGCAACTTCGTCATCCTTCCCGAGTACTACCATTTAGAGAACGCCAATGACCCGAAAAAGGCGAAGTGGGTTCCGACATTGCCAGAGGAGGTTCCTCCTGAAACACATCTTAAGGAAGTAAAATTCACCCGCCCGATTGAGCCGAAGCCAGAACCCTTCACCACCCCTGACGACCCTCAAAGCTGTTGGAAGAAGCCGGGGCCAGTGGCTGGACCATTCAAGGCATATCTGGGTGATGGAAGCGTGGTTACCTATTATTGGTACAGATTCGCCGACCAGCCAGCGCTGTTGAATGCCGGGTTAACGGCGGAGGAAAGAGAGGAGATACAGAAGAGAGCGGAGATGATTCACAAATTCTGGGCCAAGAACCGCGATTATCTTCTTCCGCCGACGGTGGGCAAACTGGTTGACCTTGACCCAGCCCAAATAGTCAAGCCGCCCAAGGGTTTAGAGGTTGGATATGTTCCGATTGCCACCCGCCAAGAACTAAGCGAGCGAAAATCAGGGAAGCAAAAGTGATGAGAAGCAAGTGTCTGTGATAAAACCAGTGGGTTTTGCGGCATGCCGTGTTCACAAAAGCTTTTTTTTCTGCTATAATTACCAAAAGCTCGCTTAGGCAGCCGCTTAACCTGAAGATTGCGGTACCTGGCGGCCGAACAAACTCTAAGGGAGGGTCTGAGTCAATGAAGCGCTGTTTGTGGATGATAGGCGCTGTGATGGCAATTGCCCTGCTCGTGGCACAAACGCATGTGTTAGCGGCGACTGTTTCTGGCACCACGATTGGAGGTGGAGTGGTTCTCGCCATCTCCGAAACAGGTGCCACTGCGGCAGTAGTCACTGCCGACGACAGTGGCCTCTACACCCTCACACTGAAACCCGGAAGCTACACCATAATCCCAGACAGCCAAGATGCCACCCCAGCAAAGGTTACATTGGCCTCGGATGACGAGGAGATCACAGTGGATTTCACGGGCAAGCCCCTGCCGGTATTGGATTTGGCACCGGATCAGCTTCCCCCGGGTTCGGTGTGGAGGTCACTTCTCGGTGGTTCTCCGACCGACTTCGGGCCGGACGGATTTCCAACCAACAACGCCGGATCTGCATGGTATTTCGGTCCAGCGGATCCACTTTACAAAGAAGAGGGCGACTGGAAGGATGCCGAGATGCCTGCCAACATGGGCCTGGATCAGCTTGGCAACGGGGGTCAGGCCGGCAACGGCGGCTACTTCTGGTACCGACTTAAGATTACGGTTCCGGCCGAGTGGAAGAACCTGAACAAGCCAATCGTTTTGGATCGGTACGGCGTGGAAGACAACGATTGGGCCTTTGTGAACGGTTTCCCAGTCGGCTTTTCCACGACTTACCAGGGACCCGGAGTGCCCCGCCGGTATCAGGTGCCCAATGACGTAATCGTGTTCGGCGGTGAAAACGTAATTGCCATAAAAGGCAACCACGGACGCGGCGGCTCCGGAATGGAAAACGCTAACAATCTGCCCCGCCTCCGCGTGGCTAACCAACCCGCCGGGGTTGTGATCGTTTACCTCAGAGACAAAACCCTCGCCTCTCAAGGCCCACCGCCGATCGATTTCGTCCCGGCAATGAACACTCCCGTAACCTTGCTTAACAGCAGCGGAAAAGAAGTGGCAACCGTGCTTGTTGACCAGGCGGGGTATGCTTGGTTCCAAGACCTTCCGCCCGGAAAGTATACAGTCAAGATTGATGACTCCAAGGCGCTTGCAAAGGCAACGCCTTCAACCGTAGATGTGAACGTGGAGCCGCTGAAAGCCGTTGTTGTAGAGCCCCAGATCGTCTTGCATGATGTAGCGCCCGGAGGTCCAGACCCCAGAGATGACAGCTTCTCTGGCAATAAGTTAGACCCAAAGTGGACCACCGTGGTTTGGGGTGATGCCGGAGGCGGTGTAACGGTTTCCAACGGCGTGCTTACCATCACCGGTGGAGGCGAGTTCGCCGGAACAAACGATGTTGGCTGGTTTGTATACCAAAAGGTAAGCGGCGATTTCGTAGCCTCCATAAAAGTACTCAGCTCCGAATTCCCGGCCAGCGGCGGAAACGGCAGAGCCAGAGCCTCGCTCATGGTGCGTGCGGACGACTCCGACAGTGCGCCGTATGCGCTTATCCATGTTGCTCCGTACAGACGCGGCGTGTTCTTCCAGTGGCGCTCGGAAGCGGGCGGCGATACCAGTGCTGGTGGCCCGGGAGAAGCCTACTATGAAACCGGTATCGGAGCGCCTGTGTGGGTTGTGCTGCGCCGCATTGGCAACAACGTCGCCGGTTTTGTGTCGATGGATGGGAAAAAAGCCTCGATGATATGGCAAACCGATCTACCCAACCTTCCCAAAGATGTACTTGTGGGACCGGCATGGGCATCCCAAGGAGAAGTTGCGAGTGCCACCTTCACGGACTTTAAGCTTCGAGCACCAACTGTAGCCGTTAAGTTCGGCATTCCGGACGCCACTATAGCCCTCCAAATCGCTGTCGGTAAGATGCAGCCCACTTCGGAGCAGTTGTCAAGGTTCGACCTGAACAAAAACGGCAGAGTGGATATACCGGACGTAACTAGAATCCTCCGTTTGGCCGTCGGACTAGATAAGATGTAGCGTAGGGTTTTAAAGCGCATACCTTTCCCTTGGGGGCTTCAGATCAAAGGGGCGGAGTATTCGTTCTTCCGCCCCTCATTTTTCTCCGCACGGGGGTTGACAGGAATCCTAAGCGGTGATAATATACAAATGGACCCTGGAGCGGGAGTAGCTCAGATGGTAGAGCGCTAGCCTTCCAAGCTGGATGTCGCGGGTTCGAGCCCCGTCTCCCGCTCCATTTTCTTTTTTTTCCGGATGCCCCCACTTTATTCCCTATAGGAAACCGATTTTCTATACAAATTGGCCTTTACTTCTTGGTCGTTCAGGTGCTATTGTGAAAGCGGTGCAGAACACGTCCTGAAAATCAGCCTTTCAAGAAGTTTGGCGCTCGATCAGTGATTGTCATCTGCCAAAAGTTTCTTGGTTGGCCCCTATAGGGAGGCAGTCTTTCATGCGTTCTATTTTCCCCGCACATAAAAAGCTGGTCCTTTTGCTTTTATGTGCCGCCTTTCTGGTGGCTGTCCCGCTGATTGATAAAAAAGAGGAAATTGACGAGCAAAGCATACCGGGTGTGGCGCCCGCGGCCGAGGATTTGGAAGAGGAAGACATCTCGCCCCCAACCGCAAATGAAGACCTGCTTGTACCACCCCAATACCGAGGGGGCGTTGTGCGTCAAAAGCCGCGCGGCTTCAACGAACCTGTGATTGCTCTTACCTTTGACGACGGTCCCAACCCGATTGTAACACCAAAGGTTTTGGAAATTTTAAAAGAGTATAACGCGAAGGCAACCTTCTTCGTCATCGGCAAGCATGTCAAACTGCACCCAAACATCCTGAAAGAGGTGGTGGCCAGCGGCCATGCGATCGGCAATCACAGCTTCTCCCATTCTTACTCCATACCGACCGAGCGCGCCGCTGAAGATATAGACTCAAACTCCAGGCTCATTCGGAAAGTGACGGGGCTCACAACCACCCTTTTCAGGCCCCCGGGAGGTTTTACGCGCGGACATCTGGCGCAGGCGGCCCTTGCCCAGGGCTACACCGCGGTGCTCTGGACTATAAGCTCGGCTGACTCGGCGCGGATCCCCGCAAAGCTGATAGCAAACAACGTTTTGCACACACCGCATCCAGGCGACATCATTCTGATGCACGACGGTCCAGGGCATATTGAAACCGTGCACGCACTGCCCAAGATATTGGAAAGTCTGCGCGCCGCCGGCTTTCGGTTCGTAACGGTGCCAGAGCTACTGCGCGCTTGGGATCTCTGGGAACGCGAAAACGGTTCGCAGGACGTTTCGACAAGCAAAAATCCGCAGATTGAACATCAAAACGCCTTGTATTCCGGTCGGCCGAAACACCAAGAGCCCGCCCACAATTTCGCTCACTCAACGCATAGCCACCATACAATGACGTTGCCGTCTCCCGGCTCAGGAGCCGCCTCGAATTCAACCACAAAGCCGGATCGGGTTACCTCTGCCAAGCGGCACCGGTGAAACTGGTTGGTGGATATAACCACAAACGGCTCTGAACTGAATTCTTGCTTGGAAAACGTTTTCCGAGCTTTTCAAACGGCAGATACACTAAGAACTCAGCGGAAATTTCAGTGGTTGTTTAGGCTTTCGTAAGAGAGCCTACCCATGCACTGGGGGCTGTAAAAAAGCCGCCCGGTTGGCAATCCAATCGGGCGGCGGTGAAGGTCGCTTCGAACTTGATCTGCCCTTAGCGCAGGTGAGCCGTGTAAGTGATTCCGAACACAGCCCGGCGGAGGCCATCCAGCCATCCGGCAGTCAGGTTCATACCCATGATGTACAGGCGGGCGCCGCCGTTGATCTTGTTCCCGTCGAACTCCACCATGGCAGTAAGGGCGCGGCCCACATCCACCGAAAAGCCGGCAAACACCCCATCAAGCAAACCGCCTCCGGCTCCCAAGTGGACCCTTGGGTTCACAGCCTTGGTTCCGCGCATCTTCAAGCTTCGGCTTGCCACAAAATAGGCCGTGCTCTCAACCTCGTTTGTGGGGTCGTATATCCCCGCGGCCACGGATGTCTTTCCGTCCTCCCCGCTTAAGAAGGTGTATTTGGCAAAAAGCATGGTCTCTCTTGGGCCGGCTTTAAAACGCACGTTTGTCAAGCCTACCTCAAGCCCCTTGCTCGCACCGAAACTGCCCAGATAGGTGGTATGCCTTCCGGCGGTTTGGTTAAGCACGTAAGCTCCCAACGCAACCTCGCCCGCCCGAAGAGAGTCTGCGGTTGGCACAGCCAAAAGCCCTGTGTATCCGTTCATTGAGGGGGCCGCCGCAAC